>Peterbilt_p1__coassemble_415_pt1 | contig 24136 bp, 20 predicted proteins | sample Peterbilt_p1__metabat2_high_PE_023 | metagenome-assembled genome bin Peterbilt_p1
GTGGAACATTATATCTGACCGGGACCTATGCTGTTTTAGAGGTGATCGGGATCGTTCTATGTAAAGCTATCAGTGTAGACTGGTAGCTTTTTTAGTTGAATGGGTCATAAAAACGCCCATGATTCAATTTGAAGAGGTAAAGTGTGATCCCAAATAATGCGATAGCTAAAATGACGACGAACCAGTCGCTTGCTTTGAACGGTTGTTGTGTATACCAAGTCCGCTTTTTCTTTGAGCCAAAGCGCACATCTAAGATATCGACCATGCCGGTGATCGAATCGGCAGTGACGACTGGTGGCAATTTGACGATCGTGGCTGGGTCGATCTTAGGTCCAATATCAGAAAAATCGAGTTGGCCACTGGCTAAGCGGGCACCATTATAAGCGTAGACATCGTGGCCATGGAAGGTGTGACTTTCATCGGAGTGGGCAAGCGGCTCGTAGTTTCATTGATCTTACGGACGGCTTTTAAACCAAAAAATTTGGCGATATGCGTAAGGGTACCGTTGTCTGGTGTAATAACATAGTGACCCGTTTTAGTGAGCGCACAGACGCTTTTACGTTCGCTTCCGACGCCAGGATCAACGACGAAAACAAAGACCGTTCCAACTGGCCAATAACTGAGCGTTTGGTAGAGACGATAGGAAGCTTCCCAAATGTTGTAAGGTGTGATCTCATGGGTCAGATCGGCCACATGCAATGCGGGAGCGATCGTTTTAGCGACACCATACATCGCACTGACCGCACCATCTCCTAAACCAAAATCAGTTTGTAATACTAATTGCTTATTTGTCATCAAAATTCCACCTTTCTTTGCTAGAAACAAAAAACGCCCTCACGAAAGAATCGTCAGGACGTTTTACCGCGGTACCACCTTGATTTATAGTCAGCTCACACTGGCTATCTCATGAATTGGAGGCCCAGTTCGGACGTTAACGGCTCGCACCGTTGGACAGCTCCGAGTTCATCCGTGGCTAACATCTAGTTCTCTCAGCATTGAGCTAGTCTCTGTTGGGCGTTGCCACTCATCTCATCAAAGCGATAGTTCGATCAAGTTAGTGCGATTATAGCTGTTTTTGAAATGAACGTCAATTGTTTTTAGCTAGCTACGCAAAATTTTATCTCAAACAACCATAACTATTAACTTATGTATATTAAAAGTTTAATTAATAATAACATATAAAAGAATGTAAATGACTATGAAAGCAAGTTGGATAAGGCTTTGTGGCGGACTATAAGAAAAATCGTATTATTGTTGTTATTAAAGCTTTTAATGAATATTTGCGAATGAAAATGAATAAAAAAGAAGTCCAAAATTTTTTTATAGGGAAGTTTGCTTGTCTTACCACGGATAGTTGCGATAGTTAAAAAAATTGAACAATATTAATGCTTTATTTTTTGATGGTGGCGCGCTAGAATATAAAAGTAACGAAAATAAATGAACACGTGTTTGCTAGTTGGTGGTAGACATACGTGGCAGATCAAAGGTTAGATGTGGGCCTGCTATGAGTGTTCAATGTACGGTAAGAGAAGCGGGGCGCTTCAGATCTTGGAGAAAGGAAGGCTATATCCTTTTGGTGTTGCTCACATGATATAGTGCGGAACTAGTATGATGATCTCATCTAAGACGTCAACTGAAGAGTTGATCAGGACAGTTATGAACGAAAGAGCTTGTAGTTATGAAGAAGCGATCAAGTTGTTATTGAACTTGGCGCAAGGTGCGGTCGATAGTGGTTCTTTAACGAACAAAAAATAATATTAAAAAAGCACGTCTTGAGATCGGCTCAAGGCGTGCTTTTTTGATAATTTTAACTTTGCCACGGAAAATCTAGGCTCAATGAAGCTTGAAGTTTCTTTTGTTCGGCTATTTTTTGGCGTCGATAAGCTTCGCGTTTTTGAAAGTCAGCACAGAGGCTTTTTTCTTCCAGTGTTTCAGCGCTCAGTTCGGGTAAAATGACTTGTTTATCTAAAACAACAAAGGTCAAAAAGGCGGTCATCCCTAAGAAACGTTCACCGGTATCGAGATGCTCGCCGATGACTTTGACGAAAACTTCGAGCGACCGTTTACCGTGCCCAGTCACGTAGCTTTCGATACATAGTGAGTCATTTAGCACAAAAGGCTTGATGAAGTTGACCTGGTCGAGGGCAGCTGTGACACATTGTGAGCGGGCAAAACGACTGGCAGAGATCGAGGCCGTCCCGTCGAGTAGAGATAGTAGTGCGCCCCCGTAGACAGTTTCATGTTCGTTTAGGTCGCTAGCTAGGATGCGATGGCTAGTCACGGCAAGTGTTTGCCGACACGAGATAGTTTCGGACATGTGGACACCTTCTTTTTTAGCTTTATTGTAACATAGGTGTTTGAGATCTAGCGCAAGAAGCGTGTGGCAATGGATAGCAAAAAAGCTCACCATGATGCCTAAACACCATGGTGAGCTTCTCATTTAAAATTAGTTTCTAGCCCGAGCTAAGCGAAGTTTAAAGAATTTATCCAATTCAGTCACAGCTAGCACGCTAAAACCGCAGACGATCGTCAAGATCCATTCGCCTAGTTGCATCCCCGTTGTGCTAAAGGCATCTTGCATGAATGGCAAGTAGGTCAATCCCATTTGTAACAAGATCATGATTAAGATGATCGAGAAGGCCTTTTTATTTGTAAATGAAGCACTCGAGAAGGCCGATTCTTCGGTGCGGATGTTGAACAAGTAGAAGATCTTGCTAAAGACGATGATATTGACCATCGCTGTACTTGCTAGCGTTGCCGAAGCACCTGTCGCGATCAGCAGCTCATAAGCACCTAAGCCGACTAAGGCGATCAGTAATGAAACATAGCCTAACTGAAGCATTTCACGTCCTGAGATCAAGCGGCTATTGCTCTTACGTGGTGGACGTTTCATCAAGTCACTTGCACCTGGTTCAAAGATGAACGCAAATTGGATCGTGATCGCAGAGACTAAGTTGATCCAAAGCAGTTGGGTCGCTTGCAAAGGCATCTCTTGGTTGAAAAGGATCGTCAAGAAGATGATCAGCCCTTCAGCAAATGAGGTCGGCAATAAGAAGAGGATACTCTTTTTGATATTGTCGTAGATCCGGCGACCTTCTTTGATCGCAGTAGCTAAAGTCGCAAAGTTATCATCGGTTAAGATCATATCGGAAGCTTCTTTAGCAGCGTCAGTTCCTTTGATCCCCATAGAAACCCCAATGTCAGCTTTTTTCAACGCAGGGGCATCATTGACACCGTCACCAGTCATCGCCGTAACCTTGCCACTTTGCTGTAAAGCTTCGATGATCTCGAGTTTGTTTTCCGGTGTTGTCCGAGCAAAGATCTGATTTTTAACGGCTGCTTCACACTTTTCTTTTGCCGTCAGTTGATCCCATTCTACTCCAGTGATCGTGTGCAATTCACCATCAGATAAGCCTAATTGACGTCCGATCGCAGCTGCGGTCAGGGGAGCGTCGCCGGTGATCATTTTGACTTCGACTTTGGCTTTGTTCATCTCACGTAAAGCTGTGATAACTTCTGGGCGTGGCGGGTCGATGATCCCGGTCAAGCCCAGGAAGGTAAAGCCATTTTCGAGATGTTCATGTTCTAGTTCAGTGATTTGGTCAGCGTCTTTGATCACACCTAAAGCCACGATGCGTTTGCCTTGGTTGGCTAAATGGTCGGCTTTGGCTTGCCAAAATGAACGCTCAAAGTTTGGATCTTGTTGTTGGGCAAAGTTGAACAACTTATCTGGTGCACCTTTCAGATAGATCTTTTTAGCACCATTTGAAAGCTGGATAAGGCTTGCCATGTAACGGTGGAACGAATCAAAAGGCAAGAGATCTAATTTTTCTAGTTGGACACTTTCTTTGTTTGGCATCAACTTGTGATAAGCGGTCAAGAAAGCTCCGTCAGTTGGTTCACCGTTGATCGTCCAAGTATCATCAACTTGGGTCAAAGTCGTATCGTTGGCAAAATAACCAGCTAAGAGAAGCTCTTTTAGCTTAGCTTCACGTTCAGTAGTCGCTTCACCATTGATAAATAACGTCCCAGTTGGAGCATAACCACTACCACTGACGGAAAAATGACGTTCATCAATGTAAATGTCGGTCACGGTCATTTCGTTTTTAGTCAATGTCCCGGTCTTATCTGTTGCGATCACATCGACCGCCCCCAATGTTTCAGCTGAAGGCAGTGATTTAACGATCGCATTTTTATTTTTAGCGAGGTCAGACACACCTAAAGCTAAGATCACCGAAGTTGTAGCTGGCAGGCCTTCAGGGATCGAGCCAACGATCATCGTTACGATCGCTAAAGTCAAGACGGGTAGGGAATAGGTCTCAAAGATAAAACCTAAGATAAACAGTAAGACGGCTGCCCCTAAAACGCAAAGTGAAACGGTTTTACCTAAAGCGTTGATCTCTTTGACTAATGGAGTTGGCCGCGTTTTAGCGCTAGCAACTGCGGTCGAGATCTTTCCTAATTCGGTTTTTTCACCGGTCGCTACGACCACGCCTAAACCAGAACCGTTGACGACTGTAGTGGATGAAAAAGCCATGTTTGCTTGTTCAGCCAAAGGTAAGTCAGCTGTTTCTAAAGCATCAGCGTGTTTGGTCACCGCATCTGCTTCACCCGTCAAAGCGGACTCTTGGATCCTAAGGTCAGCGGTCTTTATCAAACGTAGATCGGCGGGAACTTGGTCACCCGCTTCAAGAAAGACGACATCGCCCCGAACTAATTTGGTCGCATCGATATCTTGTCGGATCCCATCACGGTAGACCGTGGCGTTAGTTGCCAGCAAGTCTTTGATCTTAGCTAAAGCATCAGCGGCGTTTGCTTCTTGATAGTAACCGATCATAGCGTTGGCGATGATCACGACACTGATCACGATCGCGTCGGTATAGTGTCCTAGAAAAAGCGTCAATAGTGTCGCAAATAACAAGATATAGATGATCATGTTATTGAACTGGCGGATAAATAACAGCCAGTTTGGTGTTTTTTTAGCAACTAGGGCATTAGGCCCGTCACTTGCTAGTCTTTCAGTTGCAGTTTTGGTTGAAAGGCCCTGTAAAGGGTCCTCTTGCTCATAATTTTGTAGTAATTCTTCTAAATTCTTCTGATAAGGTCTCACTTATTATATTTCCTTTCTGTAATTCATATCTAGCACTAACATTTGCTGCCTAGCACTAACTACGATAGACAAAGAAAATCTTTTCTAAGCGTACAAAAATAGCGCGAGGCGGATAAGGGTCGTCCACTCGTGTTACCTACCTTTCTATGTGATTTAATAGTTCGAATAATTTAAGTATATTTTACTATGATAAGCAAGGGGATGGAACTGGTTACAAAGAGATTTAAAGTAAACTTAAAACAGCTTAGGTAAAGTTTAAGAGGTATGGCTTAGTAAATAGTGATGATATTAATAAAAAACGAAAAATATGATCTACATTGGATATAACATTCGTTTTAATTTCTAAAAACCTTGTTAAATACAGAAAAAGACCATGGAATCTAGCTAGGAGTTCCATGGTCTATATTATATATAGCACAGTCAAATAGACCTTTCATCGCCACCTTTATGTTCTTTCACGATCTTATTTTACATTATTGGCGATCCGTTTATTTGAACTGTCGGGGGTGGTTCTAAAAGGAGGATCCAAGCCCTCAGACCAAAGTGTCCAAAACACCTGCTACGTCAATGTCAGACGCTAGTATGTGCGCAACATGTGAAGGCTTAATTGCCCCCTTTTCACCTTTAATTATACTAAATGACACTCAAAAGTCAAGCGCTTTCATTTTTGGGCGTCATTCTTTACCACTTCCGAATGTTTTGCTAAAATTAAGTGTGATTTTAAATTATTTTTTGGTTAACATTATAATCTCTAGGTAATCGTTCGGAGATGGTATTGAGCAATGTTTGCTATTTTTGTAGTTTGTTAAGTTTATTACTTGCGATTGGTACGTATCTTTTGGCGGATTAAATTATATTTTTATTATTTTTAAAAATTAAACCATGTTAATAAAAATATTTACAAATCCCAAAGAAATAGATATACTAATTGGAGTTTTACAGTCATTTATAAATTGCTATTTATTTTATTGATAGAGAGAGGAGAAATAATCTTGTATTTAGCAATAAATGTTTTAGGTTTAGTGATCTTCCTTGCGGTCGGCGTGATCTTTTCTAAGAACCGCAGTGAGATCAATTGGCGTGGTGTAGGTACGATGGTCATCTTTAACCTCGTATTAGCTTGGTTCTTGACCAGCTTTGAAGGTGGACGGATGATCGTTCAAGGTGCTGCTGCTGGTTTTAACGAATTGATGAAGATCGCATATATCGGGATCGAATTTGCACTTCCAAGCATGGTCCAAGTTAAACAAATGGACTGGTTCGTGCAAGTGTTGCTTCCAATTTTGATGGTCGTTCCATTGTTTGATATCTTGACTTATATCGGTATCTTGCCATGGATCATCAAGTGGATCGGACGTGGGTTATCCTTTATTACAGGACAACCTAAGTTTGAATCATTCTTTGCGATCGAAATGATGTTTCTTGGTAACACAGAAGCTTTGGCGGTTTCTTCTTTACAACTTAAGCAGATCAATGCTAAACGTAATTTAACGTTAGCGATGATGTCGATGAGCTGTGTGACAGCTTCGATCATCGGTGCTTATACGCAAATGATGCCTGGGGAATATATCCTTACGGCGGTTCCAGTCAACGTTATCAATGCGTTGATCGTAGTTGCTTTATTGAACCCAGTCACTGTTACACCAGAAGAAGACACGATCGCTACGATGAAAGGCTCAGCGATGGCTGAAACTGAGATCGGTGATGTTGATGCTGATGGTAATGCTAAAAAAGAACCATTCTTCTCCTTCTTGGGTGATTCCATCTTAGGCGCTGGTCGCTTGGTCTTGATCATTGCCGCTAACGTTATCGCCTTTGTTGCTTTGGCAGCCTTGATCGATAAGTTACTTGGTATGATCAATCCTTGGCTTTCCTTGGAACACATTCTCGGGATCATTATGTACCCACTTGCATGGTTGATGGGCTTACCACACGGCGAAGCTTTCCAATTTGCACAATATATGGGTACAAAATTAGTTACAAATGAATTTGTTGTTATGGGTCGTGTAACAAGCACGATCAATGACTTTGCACCACACTACAAAGCTGTCTTGACAGTCTTTGTAACTTCCTTTGCTAACTTCTCAACGGTCGGGATGATCATTGGCTGTTTCAAAGGTATCGTTGATCGTGAAAAGAACGATCTTATCTCCAAAAACGTTGGCTACATGTTGCTTTCAGGGGTCTTAGTTTCCCTCTTATCTGCAGCAATGGTTGGTTTATTCGTTTGGTAAAATAAATAGTAATAAAAATGGTCGCTTGAATTTTCATTCAGGCGACCCTTTTTTATTTAAAGATCAAAAGTGCAAGTAAAGTCAGGATAGCTGGTGTTCCTTGGGCAAGTAGGATCTTAGGGTTCTTAGCGCTTAACCAGCCATAGACTGCGGCGACAATAACGAAGATCACAAACATCATACTCCCCATATATTGAGCATTTTCTGGGAAAATAAAGCGACAGGTCAAGAGACCGATACCGATAAAACCATTGTATAGTCCTTGGTTAGCCATTGCGACACGCGCTTCGGGCATTTTGAGATACTCTTTTCTAAGGCCAAAAGTTTGATGTAATTTTTCTTCACTCCCAAACATTTCCATTCCCATGATATAGAGAGCTTCCAGGGCAACGACTATGATCAGGACAGTTGAGATGATCGACATACAAAAAACTCCTTTAACTAAATTAATAGAAGTATTATATAATGTTGCATGCAATAATTCCACAATTAAATGCAAAAGAATGCCAAATGCCGTGGTTAGTAAACATTAAAGATGATATAATACATACAAGCTCTTATGTTTGAGCGCTCTAACAGATATCAGTTGCAGATGTATGAAAAGGATGTGACAGAATGCATGCCGATGTTTTGATCAGTCAGGATCTGTCCTGTGTGGGTCAGGTTTCCATGAGTGTAGCGCTACCCTTGCTGGCGGCTGCAAACTTGAGACCAGATGTTTTACCGACCTCACTCTTATCAACGCATACGGGGGGCTTTGGTGAAAATACCTACTTAGATCTTTCTTCTGAAATGGCACACATTCTCCAGCATTGGCAAAAATTACAACTTAGGTTTTCAGCCGTCTATCTGGGATATTTGGGGGCTAGACCTTTAGATGTGATCTTACAGCATTTGTCAGTTCTTAAGACACCTGAAACGCTTTTTTTAGTTGATCCCGTAATGGCCGACCATGGTAAACTTTACCGCGGTTTTGACATGAATTATGTAGCACAGATGCGCAAATTAGTGCACCAAGCAACGATCGCAACTCCAAATTTAACGGAAGCCCAACTGCTTTTAGATGAGGCTTTGACTACTTCTCCACTAGCGATCGCTGAAGCAACGCAACTGCTTGTGCGTTTTGCAACTAAATTCAAGTTAGAAACTGCGATCTTAACTGGGATAGACTGCGGTGACAAGATAGCCGTGATCGGTTATGAAATGGGCCAAACTTGGATCTTGACGCGTCCCAAATTGGCTGGGAACTTTTTTGGGACAGGTGATCTGTTTGCCAGTGCTTTACTGGCGGGGATCATGAAGGGAAAAGCGGTCAAGGCTGCTGCGAATCTCGCGATGGAATTTATTTTTCAGGCGATAAAGCTGACACCGACCCCTAGAGATCAGCGTTTTGGCGTCGATTATGCGCGTGCATTACCATATTTGTTAGAAAAGTTATGATTTTTTGGAGGAAATACTATGTTGCGTGACCAGCAAAATACATTGCGGGCGGTCATTTTAACGGGTCTATTTGCTGCACTGATCTATATTGGCATTTGGACGTTACGGATCCCGATCCCTGCGATGGTCGGCCGCCCGTTTATCCATTTTGGCAATACATTGACAGTAACAGCGATTCTTTTTTTGGGAAAACGCAATGGTATGTTGGCCGGTATCATTGGCCTGGGTGGTTTTGATATCTTAAATGGATACATTGCTGTCTCTTGGCTGACGATGCTTGAGGTCATAGTTGTAGCTTTGATAATTTCCGGACTTTTCAAGGCTATGAGATATGTTGACAGTCAGCGAAATATCATGATTTTGGCGATAGCTGCAGGATCGACTAAGATCGTGACTTCGTATCTAGCTTCGATCGTTGAAGCATTGATGGTCGGGACAAGCTTTAAAACAGCTGCGGTGGCCGCCTTTTTCAGCTTACCGGCGACTGTCATCAATTCCATTTCAACGGCGATCTGCGTACCATTATTGTATTTCGTGATCAAAAAGATCTACACCTTGGTGCATCAGCGCCGAGGCTCATTATAAACAACTGAATTTAGAAAATAAGATCTGTTTGGGGTTGTCCAAACAGATCTTATTTTTATCCATAAAAATATTTTTAAAATTTTGCTTGTTTTAGCAGGGCTTCTTTGCTATAATATTTTTTGTTGATAAATTGGGTGGTTAGCTCAGCTGGCAGAGCAACGGACTCTTAATCCGTGGGTCCAGGGTTCGATCCCCTGACCACCCATCACTTTCCCCGAGAGCATATCTCGGGGATTTTTTTATGCCTGATAATTTTGGAGCCTAAACTGCTTAGGTGTCATTCCTGTGAGACGCTTGAAAGTTTTAGCGAAATGGGCGTAGTCACTAAAGCCCAATACTTGCGGGAGCTTTTGAATATCGCTGCTAGTACACAGTAACTGTTTGGCAACTGTGACCCGTTGCAAAATGATGTATTGGCGGATCGTCATCTGCAGTTCAGTTTTGAAAAGGTATCTTGATCCAGCCTAATAAAGAGAAAAAGGTTGACGAATCTACTGCGAGAAGTAAACAAAAATTAAGGCGGGCTACTCGCAAATAATTGATCGGAAAGGATCTTTGTGGTGCATTTTTAGTTTTTTACCAAAAAACTCTTGCGCTTTGGTCATTTCTTTGATATAGTATTATTCGTTGATGAAATGGGTGGTTAGCTCAGCTGGCAGAGCAACGGACTCTTAATCCGTGGGTCCAGGGTTCGATCCCCTGACCACCCATCAGAGATTTACTAACAGCAATTGCAGATCTTGCTCTGTAGTTGCTGTTTTTTTGTGTATTTTGAACGAAACGGTCAGGGCCATGCTACTGAGTTTCTGTAACCGAAGCTGAGTTTGTAGTACAATAGGGGTGGTATGATCTATTGAACTACATCCAAGGGGCAGTAGTGCCCACAGTGATATGTATATAATTTATATAAAGAGGAATTTAAACTTATGAAAAAGATTTTAGTTGTAGATGATGAGAAACCGATCTTAGATATCATTAAGTTCAATCTGACCAAAGAAGGTTACGATGTATACACTGCCGAAGATGGTCAAGAAGCTTTAGATAAGGTCGAAGAGGTCTTGCCTGATCTGATCATTTTGGATCTGATGTTACCTAAAGTCGATGGACTCGAAGTAGCACGGGAAGTCCGGAAAAAATATGAAATGCCTATCATTATGGTGACGGCTAAAGATACTGAATTAGATAAGGTCTTAGGCTTAGAAATGGGTGCTGATGACTATGTGACCAAACCATTTTCTAACCGTGAATTGATCGCCCGGGTCAAGGCTAATTTACGGCGCCAAGCAACCGTAGTAGCCAGTGCTCAAAGTGAAGAAAAAGAAAAAAATAGTGACATTGTGATTGGAAACTTAACGATCCACCCGGAAGCATATGTGGTCTCTAAAAATGATGAAAATATCGAATTGACCCACCGTGAATTTGAATTGCTTTACTATTTAGCCAAACACATTGGGCAAGTCATGACTCGAGAACACTTGTTGCAGACAGTCTGGGGTTATGATTACTTTGGGGATGTTCGGACAGTTGACGTAACGGTCCGCCGTTTGCGCGAAAAGATCGAAGATAACCCTAGTCGCCCAGTCTGGTTGGTAACACGCCGTGGGGTCGGCTATTATTTACGTAATCCAGAGGCCGAGTAAAATGAATAAGAAATTGCATTTTTTCCAGTCGATCCATTTTAAGATCGCACTGGTTTTTGCTTTACTGTTGTTTTTAGCCTTTCAGATCGTTGGTGCGGTGTTTGTGCAACGCTTAAAAAGTGAGAATTTAAAACAATTTAAGCAAAGTGTGGAAATGCCAGCTTATGTCAATAATTTGCTAGTCACGCAATTGAATGAAGCCGATACGAGTGAAGCAAATGAGCGGATCAAAAATATCTTAGATGATATCAATAATAATAATATTTCAGATATTCAAGTCGTAGATGCTAAAGGTGTGATCCGGGGCGAAAATAATGTGAATAATCGCTCGATGATCGGGCAAAAAGCAACGAATAGTAGCATTAAACAAGTTTTGTACAGTGGACGTAATTTCTCGCAGACGATGTACAATGAACGGGATAACCGGCGCTACTACATCGCGATCACCCCGTTGTTCAACACTTCAGGCAACAACAATACAGTCGTCGGTGCAGTCTATGTCCGCGCTAATTTGGAAAGTGTTTACGATTCGGTCAATGACGTCATCGTGATCTTTGCGACCGCAGCATTGATCGCTACGGGGATCGGGTTAGCCCTTGCGATCCTTGTTTCAAGTGCGATCACTCGTCCGATCGATGAAATGAAAAAGCAAACTGCACGGATCGCTCGTGGAGATTATTCCGGTCAAGTCCAAGTCTATGGCCGTGATGAATTGGGACAATTAGCCCAGGCCGTTAATAATTTATCGGCACGGGTCGAAGAAGCTCAAGAAGTGACCGAATCAGAGCGGCGGCGTTTGGATCTTATCTTATCGCACATGTCAGATGGGGTGATCGCTACTGACCGTGGGGGCAAGATCACGATCATCAACGACATGGCATGTGAAGCTTTAGAAGTCGAACCCGATGAGGTCAGAAATAAGTCGATCCTAGATATTTTGAATATCCGGGATAAATATACGATCCGCGAACTTTTGGAAAATCAAAATGAGATCATTTTGGATGAATTAGACACCAATCGCGATCAGATCTTAAATGCCAATTTTTCGTTGATCCAACGACGTTCAGGTTTTATCATCGGGATCGTATGTGTCTTGCATGATATCACCGAACAGCAACGAATCGATCGCGAGCGGCGCCAATTTGTTTCCAACGTTTCGCACGAATTGCGGACACCATTGACGAGTATGCGCAGTTACATTGAAGCGTTGAATGAAGGTGCTTGGCAAGACCCTGAGATCGCCCCAGCCTTTTTAAAGGTCACACAAGAAGAGACCGACCGGATGATCCGGATGATCAATGACCTTTTGAGTTTATCGCGAATGGATCTTGGAAAAGTCGAGTTAGACTTGGAGTTAGTCAACTTAAACGAATTGTTCAACTATATCTTGAATCGTTTTGATATGATGCTTGAAAAGGACAACAATGATACCCGCGAAGTGACAAAAAATTATACGATCAAACGCGATTTTACCGATAAGACACTTTGGGTCGAAGTCGATACCGACAAGATCATCCAAGTGGTAGATAATATCATGAATAATGCGATCAAGTATTCACCCGATGGCGGTGTGATCACTTGTCGTCTGTTAGAGACGCATAATCATGTCATCATGAGTATCTCTGATCAAGGTCTTGGGATGCCCAAAAAAGAACTAGCGCATATCTTTGAGCGTTTCTATCGTGTTGATAAGGCACGTTCACGGGCGCAAGGTGGGACTGGTCTTGGACTAGCGATCTCTAAAGAAGTGATCGAGTTGCATCATGGCCGGATCTGGGTCGACAGTACAGAAGGGAAGGGTTCGACCTTCTATATCTCACTACCATATGAAGAATACGAGGAAGGAGATCTATGGGATGAAGAATAAACGCTTAAATGGGTGGTTTTTGCATACCATTTTGATCCTTGCGGTGTTATTTAGTGTTGTTTTTACAGCTTTGATATGGGTAACACCGGTGTATTTTCAGCATTTAGCTGGGATGGCAGCTTCAGATAAGACCAAAGTTATCAATGATGACGCTAATACAACAGATAAGAAGAAATTAACTGATGTTTATCGCCCAGTCTCGATCACGGTGATGGATAAAAAGCATCCGAGCCGGCTTTTGAGCAACCGGATCGATGTGGTCGAACTGATGATGAACTCTTTAGAGAAAAGTAAATTTACTGAGATCGAAGAACCAGAGACCGTCAGCAAAAATGAATATCTAAAACTGATGCGGACGCCTAATTCTTACCAGTTAAATTATGGTTCCGAGCTCTCCTTTGGGGTCTTGAAGCAATATCTTGCTGAACAACCAGCCAAGAGTGAAAATTACAGTTTTGATCGGATCGTGATCAGTTATGATGGTTCGAAGGTCTATTTTTTAGAAGATGCAGGCCTCAAAGTATATAAGGCCAAGTTGACTAAATATGATAAAACTAAGCTCAATAACGTTCATAAGACTAAGGGGCTCAAGCGCTATAAACTTAGCTATGAATACCAAAACGGTCGTCTGATCCAGTATTATGAAGATCAGATCACAGTTCCGCGTTATAGTTATTTATACAATAAAGAAAATGTGGGAATGTACGTTACCCGCTTGTTAGGGGCTGAAAAGAGCAGTACTTCATCGTTGACGACCCGTGAACAAGATGGCGTAACGGTCTATTCCGACGATTCGGGTCAAAAATTGAGCATCCGCGATAAAACTGGCTTGATAACCTATACGGATTATCTGACTGATGAGACGGGACGCCAAAATTGGACTTTAGATGATCATTTAACGAATGATTTTACTGATCTCGAGCAATTAGGCGTCAGTTTAGCCGATGTTAAGTATTCTGAGTACGATATGCAGGAAAAAAATGTCATCTATCGCAGTTACATCGATGGTTTTCCTGTGATCTCGGCGCGCGATTTTGGGACTTATCAGATCAAAAACCACGTTCGCAGCAAGAAACTGGTCTTTTCGCAATGTAGTCTACAAGTTCCAGTGCCAGCAGCGGGTAAAGCTGTGACACTCAAGCAGACAAATGAGATCTTGCCTGAGTTACAAAATGCTGATGTCAATTTGGATAAGATCAGTGATATTCAGATCGGGTATACGGTCTCGCAAAATAGTACCGCTTCACTGGTCATTGATCTGACACCGACATATTTTGTTAAATACAATAATGTTTGGATCAATTATCAAGATCTGATCTCAGGGAAGAAATGGGGGGATAACGACAATGAATTTTAAGCGTATCGAATGGATCTTTGTCATTGCCTTTATCGCCTTAGATATCTTCTTGTTGAGTGTTTATGTGACACAAAATGATACGATCGATCAACGAACGAGTTCGTTTTCTACGACTAGTACTTCGGGCTCTATATTAAAGAGTATCAAAAATGATCAGATCTCTTACGGGCAGCTATCGGATAAACCTCAAGCTGGTTATTATGTTTCCAGTGCAAATTCAAATATTTTGCGGGAAAAAGCAGACCAGTTGCATTATAGTTGGGAATATGCCAACCATAAATTAACGGTCAACTTTACGGATGGTTTAAAACTAGTCGATCCAGACAAACCGCAAGCAACAATAGATGAATTTTTAAAAGATAATAGTATCGTTCTTTTTGGTAAGGAGTATACTTACAATAAGGATCTCTCAACTAAATCCGTGGTCGTTTACACGCAGATGATCTATGGGGGCCCAGTGTACTCGAATGATGGTCAGATCCGCTTTGAGGTAAAAAATGGCTATGTAACAGGCTATACGCAAGGCTATATGAATGATGTTCAGATCTTGCGGGAAAAGCGGGAAACGATCAGCCAAGAACGGGCGTTGATCTGGTTGTATCAATACAACAAGTTGCCCGCTAATACACAAGTTTTGTGGTGTCATTTAGGGTATACACGGTTATTATCGGTGAATAACAGCATCGTATATATTCCAACTTGGAATTTCTGTATCAAAAACAGTAATACAGGTAACATCCAGTATCGGCGGATCAATGCCTTTACGGGTAGTGTGATGGATGAGGCGATCAGTGTTAAATAAACGAGAAAGGGTAGCTTGACAATGAGTGAAGAAGTTGGGTTGAAAGTTAGTGTGCTTGCCAGTGGAAGTACGGGTAATGCGACCTATATCGAGACTCCTAAGCAAAAATTATTGATCGATGCTGGACTTTCGGGTAAAAAAATCGAAGGACTGATGAATTCGATCGGGCGGACATTAAAAGATGTGGATAAACTCTTAGTAACTCATGAACATAGTGATCATATCAAGGGTGTCGGTGTCTTAGCCCGCCGCTATGGCTTAGATGTCTATGCCAATGAAAAGACTTGGGAGCAAATGGCACCCAAGATCGGGCAAGTCAAGACGGAGCAAAAGCATATCTTTGAACGTGAGACAGTCCAAACTTTTGGTGATCTAGATGTTCAAAGTTTTGGTGTTTCGCATGATGCGACTGATCCCCAATTTTATGAGGTGCATTATGCAGGTAAATCATTTGCCATTGTAACAGATACGGGCTATGTCTCGGATCGAATCAAAGGGATCGTGGAAAATGCAGATGGGTATTTGTTTGAATGCAACCACGATACCGAAATGTTACGCGCTGGGATCTATCCATGGTCGCTAAAGCAACGGATCTTGAGCGATCAAGGGCATTTATCCAATGAAGACGGCGCCAATGCCTTGACGAGCGTTTTAGGTGCGCGGACCAAGCGGATCTATCTTGGACATTTGAGTCAAGAAAATAATGTCAAAGAATTAGCACATTTGACAGTTCAACGCCAAATGCAGGCGAAAGACTTTGGCGTCGGTCAAGATTTTCTCTTATTAGATACTGATCCAGCGCAAGCGACCGAGTTGGCAGTTCTTTAAGATAAACCTATATTTTTTAGGATAAAATTAATTTTTACATTATTGTAAGCATTTTTGTTGCAAAAGGCTTATTATAGATAACATAGATACTTAATTATTAAGAGGTGACTTTTTGTATGAGCAAGAATGAACAATTTGATGGTGAGTTTAATGAAGTTGGCTCAAATAATGGGCCGACAAAACAGCCAGGCTCAAAGCAACAAGGGCTAGGTAAAGTATTTTTGATCGGTTTGTGTGCTGGTGTACTTGGTGGTGGTGTAGCTGTTGGTGGCTATACTTTGTATCAAAATAACAGTACACAACTGGCAAGTAATTCCCAAGGAACGACCGCGACCAGCAATGTTAAGGTCAACGTCAGCACGCAAACGACTAAAGCTTTTGATACAGTCAAAGATGCAGTCGTTTCGGTCGAAGCCTATTCAGAACAACAATCCAGTTCATCTTTAGAAGATCTCTTTGGGAAAAATTCGGGTAACTCGACCAGTCAAACCTCCACTAGCGAAGGCTCAGGTGTCATTTATAAAAAGAGCGGTAATACCGCTTATATCGTCACAAATAACCATGTGATCTCCGGAGCTAACAAAGTCGAAGTCTTGTTGAATAGTGGCAAGAAATTATCAGCTACAGTAGTGGGACATGACTCGGTGACAGATTTAGCCGTGCTCAAGATCAACGCTAAAGATGTCAAACAAGTTGCAAGTTTTGGCAACTCGGATAATATCAAAGTTGGTGAAACAGCGTTGGCGATCGGTTCACCTCTTGGCTCAGAATATGCCACCTCTTTGACTCAAGGTATCATTTCGGCTAAGAGTCGGACGATCAACGTAACTAACAGCAGTGGCATCACCACCGGTCAGGCAACTGTTATCCAAACTGATGCGGCTATCAACCCAGGTAACTCTGGTGGAGCTTTAGTCAACTTACAAGGTCAAGTTATCGGGATCAACTCGATGAAACTTTCAAGTACTGGTTCAAGTGAATCGACTTCAGTTGAAGGGATGGGCTTTGCGATCCCAAGTAATGAAGTGGTTTCGATCATCAATCAATTAGTTGAAAATGGGAAAGTTAAGCGCCCAGCATTAGGGATCTCGCTAGTTGATCTGGACTATATCTCCCAAAGTGCTCGAACAGATACGCTCAAGTTACCGGCAGATGTTACTAGCGGTGTAGTCGTTATGAAGGTAGATTCTAGTTCACCATTGAAGGATAGTGGTATTGCTAAATATGATGTGATCACCTCGATCGGTGGTAAGAAAGTTACTGACTTAGCGACCTTGCGTCAAGCATTATATGAACATAAGATCGGTGACACCGTTGAGATCGGTTATTATCATGAAGGTAAGCAACAAACTGCTAATGTAAAATTGACATTGGAAGCAGATGATTCCAATACGACGACATCATCGAACTCCAACGAATAAAGTTAAATTAAAATGTTAATTATGAGGACGGCCACTAAGTGAAAACTTAGTACCGTCCTTTTTGGATATTGTGTATAATAATACAAGAAGATATTTAGTAAGGTTGTCCCCATAAATATTGGGACAGAACAAAAGTGCTCCCCAATATCTTGTGGTTAACTCTGTGGATATGTGGATAACTTTGTGGATAAGTATATGAGAAAGGAATTATTTTCGTGAATATTAAGGTCATTTGTGTGGGAAAACTCAAAGAAAAATACTTAAAACAAGGTATTGCTGAGTATTCTAAACGCTTAAGTAAGTTTTGTAAATTTGAAATTATCGAAGTTCCCGATGAAAAAGCGCCTGAAAAGTTAAGCCCAGCAGAAATGGAAGCGGTGAAACAAAAAGAAGGCGAACGTATTTTGCATAAAATTAAGGATAAAGAGTATGTTTATGCATTAGCGATCGAAGGTAAAGAACGAACATCCGAGGAATTTGCGGCTGAAATAGAAAAGCTCGGAACTTATGGGCATAGTGATGTGACCTTTGTGATCGGAGGCTCACTTGGCCTAAGTCCAGCTGTTTTAAAGCGGGCTCAAACTAAGATCTCGTTTGGACGTTTCACTTTACCCCATCAGTTGATGCGCTTGGTCTTGACCGAACAGATCTACCGTGGGTTTATGATCAATAATGGTAGCCCATACCACAAATAAATAATAAGAGGGCCATCATGATGTGCATCGTGGTGGTCCCTCTTATTATGGTATTGTCAGAAGCATTTGTATAGCTCAGACTTGCTGTAGAAGTTTATTTTGCAAATAACTTATCATAGAGAGCTTCAGCTTCCTCCACAGTGGAAGAGGTCAAATGCGTAACTGCTGTAAGGGTCTCTTCTTTTGTGTAGCCTTCAGCGCGCCCCTCAGTCCGTCCTTCTGCGATTCCTTTGGCGCGAGCTTTTTTGGCAGCTTCAGCAAGTTTGGCATTGAATTCGATCTCATAAAACATGTACTTTCCTCCCTTTAGAGCGCTATTTTTTAGGATAACGATATCATCGGCGATTTTTTGAGTAAATACGCTAGTTGGAATATTAGTAGCAACATATTTGAGAAACACAGCTAACTCCGGTGAGATCGTTGAAAAATCTTTGGCTTTATAGCGGGATTTGTAGCACTATAGCAATGATAAATTTAGATACAAAAACACGACCAAAATTTAAGAATTCGGTCGTGTTTTTGTGTTATCCACATGTGGAAAAATTCTATCTAACTAAGTTGAGCTAAAGTTTCCTTCAGCCAGTTCAATTGGCCTTCTTGGCGGGCAATCGCGCGATTTAAGATTAGATAGTGGCCAAAATGTTGTTCGATTGGGGCTTTGTCCGCAAATAACAACTTTTTGCGTGTCTTGAGATGTTCTAATTGAGCACTGATCAGGGCTATCTGGTCGTTAAATAATTTCTCTATAACTTTAGAATCACTTTTGGTCACAAAAAAGAGTTTAAGTGAAAAGAGATCGCGATTTAAAGGAAGTTCGGTCACGGGTTCCTTGATCCAATTGCTCAGGACCTGCTCGCCAGTAACTGTGATCTGATAGTGCTTTTTGCGCCCGTCAGAATCATTTTCAGTGATTTTAAGCCAATTGTCGTGTTGCATGCGCATCAACTCGGGATAGATCTGACTGTGAGAGGCTTTCCAAAATTCTCCGATCTCGTTTTGGAATTGTGCCGTGATCTCTTTACCAGTCAGTGGTCGTTCTTGGAGCAACCCCAAGATGATATAAGGTAAGATCCGTTTTTGTGGCATAGTACCAGCTCATTTCTATCCATGATCATTTAATTTTACCACTATGGATAGGTTATTTTAAAGTTGGAGATAGTTTTCGTCGTAAAATTTACCCTCACGAATGTCGTCAGTCATGCCAGCGTAGGGAACTTTAGCGATGACTTCATCGTTGTCTTGACCAGCTTTGGACATGTAAGTGATCGTGGCAAATTCAGGTACGACCAATTTAGGATAAGTAGCGTACTTTTCACGTGCCTCTTCCATCAGGTCAATGTGTTCATTTTGGAAACAAACCGTGATCTCAGGGTGTTCTTCGACCCAATTAGGGAAGAAAATAGTCCCATTTAATTTAAGTTCATTTGGAACAAAATCAAGTGCAACATCAGTGCCAGTCGGTTCAGTCCAAGCAACTTTGTAGATCCCTTCAGTCAACATGTTGATATGTGCTGGTTGATCTTTGACCCAACGTCCAGCGACCATGCCACCATGGATCCGATAATCAACAGTGTGATCGTTTTTAGCATACCATTCGTATTCCCAACCATTATCGTAAGTATAGATGAAATGTGTACCTAGAAAATCATCCAAAGTTTTAAATTTACGTGTTAAATCATTGTGTTGTGTCATTTTGTCTCCTCCAATTAGTGTCTATAACGACATTTATATTATATGTCGTTATAGACACTAATGTAAAATTAATAATTGATTATCATTTTCATTAGTAATTTATTCAGAGAAGTTTAAATATATTAAATGATGTTAAATGTACTTAAATTTTTTTATTGATATGTAAGCTATTTCTCGTTGGTTTTCTAATGTGATATTTTAATTTACGGATAATTATTTACCTAAAAAATATAAGGTTAATTAAGAAGAAACGTTAGAAATTAGAAGGAGTAGCTTTGTTATCAAGAAAGAACACGAAATTAATGGTTGAAAAGCAGGCAAACAAACAAGCGCGTTATGGTCTGCGTAAGTTAAATATTGGTGTAGCTTCGATCTTGTTGGGGCTTAGCTTTTTAGGGGCAGGTAGTATTTCAGCCGACGAGCTCAACAATACGACGGAAGCTAATGTAGAAAATGTTGAACCAACTGAAGATAAGAGCATAAATGAACACAAGATCCGTGAATGCAAGAATGTTAAGCGAACGATCAATTTCTTTCAAGATGGAAAGCTGATCGATTCCATTACTCAAAGTGCAGACTTTTATCGCTATAACATTTGGAATCTTGGAACGAATGAATTGATCGCAAGTACACAGTGGCGTGATACGACAACACATCGTATCGAGAATTATTTCGATGCGGTGGATGTACCAGAGATCACAGGTTATACGGCTGATCAAACTAAGATCGAAAATACTACAGTAACTGGAGATTCGGCTGATCAAGTAATTAATGTCAACTATACAGCAACGACTGAAGAACAAACGGAACAAAAGACTGTTAAACGTGTGATCCGTTTAGCTAAAGATGGGGTCGTTTTCAAGGAGATCCCACAAGAGTTCACCTTTACCCGAACGAACATCGTTGATAAACAGACAGGACAGATCGTTCAAACTGGTACTTGGAATCAAGCCGAGCATACTTTTGCAGCAGTAGATATCGAACAATTGGAAAATTATACTGCAAGCCAAGATAGGGTAGAAGCATTGACTGTTGATCCTGAGAGTCCTGACAGCGTAGTCGACATTAACTATACATCTGCTCAAAAAGTTGAAGATGAATTTAAAACAGTGGAACGTTTGATCGAGATCTATCATGAAGGGGGTCAAGGTCGATGTCTTTACCCAAAAAGTAGAATTTAAGCGAACAAAGACGACTAACTTGGCAACTGGTGAAGTTACGTATGGAGCTTGGAATCAAGCTGAAGGCCTTTGGATCGCCTTTGATGCACCAGTCTATGATAATTATGAGACAGACACGATCAAAGTCAATAACAAAACAGTTACGCCAGATACAGCTAATGAAACAGCGCGGATCGATTATACAGCTAAACGTGAGAATTTGACCGAAGAAAAAGTTGTTAAACGTGTGATCAATATCTATAAAGACGGTCAAAAAGTCGATCAACATGTGCAAAGTGTAACTTTCAAGCGAACAAATATTAAAAACTTAGCGACTGGTGAGATCACTTATGGTGAATGGGATGAACCTTCCAAGATGCTTGATGACTACAGAGGACCTGAGTTTGAAAATTATGACTCACCAAGTAATCGCTATGTTCCACGGACAGCAGTTTCAGCTACAACTGAAGACCTTGAAGTGAACATGTACTATACAGCCAAAGTTGCTACAAGTATCGAACAAAAAACGGTAGTACGCACGATCCAATTGCACTTCCCAGATGGTACGTTCAAAAAAGTGACGCAACAGGTGACGTTCAAACACGAAGTGAAGACAAATTTGGCCACGGGTGAAAAAGAATACGGTGCTTGGGATATGGACAAAAATACTTTGCCCGAGTACAAAGTAGACCAAGTAGAAAACTATGAACCAAGCCAATCAGTGGTCGAGGCAGTGGTGGTAACGCCAGAAACAGCTGGCAACTGGACCGTAGATATTTACTACAACGCTAAGATCGCAACAGAAGTAGAACAAAAGATCGTGTTGCGTCGGATCTTAATGCATTTTCCAGATGGTACAGTAAAAGAAGTAACACAACAAGTGACATTCAAACGCGAAGTGAAGACAAACTTGGCCACGGGTGAAAAAGAATACGGTGCTTGGGATATGGACAAAAATACTTTGCCCGAGTACAAAGTAGACCAAGTGGAAAATTATGAACCAAGCCAGTCAGTGGTCGAGGCAGTGGTGGTAACGCCAGAAACAGAAACTTTGACCGTAGACATCTACTACAACGCTAAGACAGCAACCGAAGTAGAAGAAAAAGTAGCGTTGCGCCAGATCTTGTTGCACCTCCCGGATGGCACGGTAAAAGAAATAACACAACAAGTGACATTCAAGCGCGAAGTGAAGACGAACTTGGCCACAGGTGAAAAAGAATACGGTGCTTGGGATATAGAAGAAGGCACATTGCCAGAATATCAAGTAGATCAAGTAGAAAACTATGAACCAAGTCAATCAGTAGTCGAAGCAATGGTGGTAACGCCAGAAACAGCTGGCAACTGGACTGTAGATATTCACTACAACGCTAAGACAGCAACCGAAGTAGAAGAAAAAGTAGCGTTGCGCCAGATCTTGTTGCACCTCTCGGATGGCACGGTAAAAGAAGTAACACAACAAGTGATGTTCAAGCGCGAAATAAAGACGAACTTGGCAACGGGTGAAAAAGAATACGGTGCTTGGGACATAGAAGAAGGCACATTGCCAGAATATCAAGTGGAGCAAGTGGAAAACTACGAACCAAGCCAATCAGTGGTCGAAGCAATGAAGGTAACGCCAGAAACAGCTGGCAACTGGACCGTAGATATTTACTACAACGCTAAAACTACAACTAGAACTGAGTATTATACAGCTAAGCGTGTTATCTCACTTGTTAAAGATGGTAAAAAAGTAGATGAGATCACGCAGAGCGTACTTTTCAAACGTGAGGTAACTAAGAACTTAGCGACCGGCGAGGAAACATTTAGTGACTGGAGCACTGATAATGATAGCTGGGAAGCTTTTGTTGCACCAAGTTTTGAAAATTATGTCGCAAACATCCCACAATTGGAGGCTGTGAAAGTTGACCCTAACACTAAAGATACTGAAGTAACGATCAACTATACTGCAGCTACAAAAGAAATTCAAGAAACACGGACTGTCAAACGAGTGATCAACATTTATCGTGATGGTAAAAAGGTCGACGAGATCACACAACGAGTAGTGTTTACACGCACAAATATCGTGAATTTAGCAACGGGTGAGATCACATATGGTGCTTGGAATGAGGACCAAAAACATTTCGCAGAATATGAAGTGCCTGAAGTATACGGCTATGAACCAGAAGAAAAAATCATTTCTGCAATGGCAGTAGATCCTGAAATGCAAGATACCACGGCTAATGTGAATTATAAATCGATCGTTACAACTGAAATCGAAGAAAAAGTTGTTGACCGTAAGATCATTTTAAATTTGCCAAATGGAATGACACGTGAGCATATCCAAAGTGTGACTTTCAAACGTGAGGTCTATAAAAACTTGGCGACGGGTGAAATGACGTATGGTGCTTGGGATATCCCACAAGCAATGTTTGAAGCTTATCAAGTTCCCGGATTTAGTGGTTATGTTGCTTCGGTCAAGCATATTGAAGCTTTAGAAGTGACAGCTGATTCTGAAAGTACCACAGTGGTCGTTGATTATTATCAACAAAGTAAGGAAGAAAAAGATGTTTTTCGCATCTTTAATATTCAAGTGATCGATGGTGTATTGCCCCGTGGAAAGCAACAATATACGCAAAAAGTAACATTTACTCGTGATGTTTACTTAGATGCTAATGGTAAAGTTGTGGGTCACGGTGATTGGGAACAGACAGAATTGATGTTTGAAGATTTTGAGATCCCACAACGTGAAGGTTATGCGACCTTTAGATCGGTGATCGCAGGTCAAAAAGTGACAGTCGATTCAGCAGATCTAGAAAGTGAGATCACTTATGTTGCGCATGCTAACGATACTGAAACAAAAGAAGTAAAGCGTAAAGTGACGATCATTTTGCCAAATGGCTCAAAGCATGAAGAGATCCAAACAGTAACTTTTGTTCGTGATAAGGTGACAAACCAAATATCAGGTAAAACATCATACGGTAACTGGTTACCGGCGACGGAGAATAGTGAGTTTCCTGAAATGGTATTACCAGATATTGCAGGGTATAAACCTTCGCAGACAGTAGATCGTCTTGATGTTACATCAGACATGGCTAATATTGAAGTGACTGTGACCTATGAACGTGACGGTGATGCAGGAGAGACAACGCCAGACGCCCCAGGCAATGGCGAAGTAACCCCAGATGTACCAGGTAACGGCGAAATAACACCAGACGCCCCAGATGCAGGAGAGACAACGCCAGATGCACCAGGCAATGGCGAAGTAACCCCAGATGTACCAGGTAACGGCGAAACAACACCAGACGCCCCAGATGCGGGTGAAACAA
>Peterbilt_p1__coassemble_600_pt1 | contig 19593 bp, 16 predicted proteins | sample Peterbilt_p1__metabat2_high_PE_023 | metagenome-assembled genome bin Peterbilt_p1
TGTAGAAGAATGTACTTAAACTTCTATATTGTTCTACATTTTATATAGCAGATGAATATTGCGCATCCTTTTCGTGAAGGAAATGGGCGGAGTATGCGTTTGTGGCTCGATAATCTGCTAAGAGCTAAATTAGGTAAGATCGTAGCCTGGAATAATATCGATAAAAACGAATACCTGAATGCAATGAAGCGCAGTCCTGTTTCGACCGGTGAACTCAAATATCTTTTGCAAAATAATTTGACGGATAATCTGAGTAAGGAAAGTTTTTTCAAGGGGATCGATGTTTCATATTACTATGAAGGTTTTAATACCTATAAAACTGAAGATTTGAAGTAAAACTCATGCTGTAGGATATTTGTACTCAGATTTTAAAATTTATTTTGCAAATATACTTGACGCACGATCTATTGCATGGTAATATACTAAAGGTCAATATATGATTCTACCTAAGACTCAGGTGGCGCAAGCCTTAATATCCTGCCGAGGAGTAATGTTACGGTTATTCTCTCTGTGTCTTGGTGGACATGGAGCTTTTTTATTTTAAAAGAGTTTCGACACAATGACTAGGAGGTGAATCAATTGAGTAAAGAAATTATCGCTAAAAAAGCTGCGATCGTTGAAGAAGTTGTTGAAAAATTTGAAAAGGCAAGTTCTGTTGTCGTAGTTGACTACCGTGGTTTAACGGTTGAAGAAGTTACTAACTTGCGTAAAGAATTACGTGAAGCAGGCGTTGAAATGCGTGTTATCAAGAACACATACTTGAAGCGTGCTGCTGATAAGGCAGGTTACGAAGGTCTTGATGATACATTCTCAGGCCCTACTGCCGTTGCTTTTGCTGATGAAGATGTTACAGCTCCTGCTCGTATCTTATCTAAATTCGCAGAAGATCATGAAGCTTTGGAAATCAAGGGTGGTATGATCGAAGGCAAGGTCGTTTCCTTGGAAGAGATCCACGCTCTTGCAAAATTACCAAACCGCGAAGGTATGCTTTCTATGTTGCTTTCTGTATTGCAAGCACCAGTTCGCAACTTCGCATACGCTGTCAAGGCAGTTGCCGACAGCAAAGAAGAAGATGCAGCTTAATGCGCGCATCCTGATCGCTTAATTAAAATATATAATTATTATCTACAAAATGGAGGATTTTAAAATGGCCTTAGATACAGAAAAGATCATTGCTGACTTAAAAGAAGCTAGCATTCTTGAATTAAACGACTTAGTAAAAGCTATCGAAGAAGAATTCGGTGTTTCCGCTGCTGCTCCAGTTGCAGCTGCAGGTGCTGCTGCAGGCGCTGCAGAAGAAAAGAGCGAATTTGATGTTGAATTAACAGATCCAGGTGCTGGTAAAGTTAAAGTTATCAAAGCAGTTAAGGATATCACAGGTCTTGGCTTGAAAGATGCTAAGGGCTTAGTTGATGGCGCTCCTTCCGTTATCAAAGAAGGCGTTGCTAAAGAAGAAGCTGAAGAAATCCAAGCTAAACTTGAAGAAGTTGGCGCTAAAGTTACTCTTAAATAAGAGTTTCTCAACTGATTTACTTTCAGTTTGCTAAAAGACGTATCTCTCATTTGAGGGATGCGTCTTTTTTTAGATTTAAATATCTGTTGTGCGCGATTTTGATTGACAGTTCTTGATGTGTGGTCTAAAATATACAAAAAATATTTTAGGATATGCAAAGTACAGATTTTAGAGACTAGGCAAATAAGTTAAGTATTTGCTAGGAAAAAGCTACAATAAAATTATAAGTGAAGAAAAGAGGTCAAAATATGGGTACTTTAGTTAACGGTAAATGGACGCAAAAAAGTTTAGCTCAACTGCGAGCTGAGGGCAAAGATATCCAAGTCGATCCCGGTTTTCGTAATTGGATCACCCCAGATGGTGCAGCGGGGCCAACAGGTAAAGGTGGTTTTAAGGCTGAGAAAGGTCGGTACCATCTGTACGTTTCTTACGGTTGTCCGTGGGCAAGTCGTGCTTTATTGATGCGTGATCTCAAGGGCTTACAGGACTATATCGGCCTCTCAGTCGTTGATCCGGTATTGGGAGCTGATGGGTGGCAATTTAGCGATTTTCCAGGCACGATCGCTGATCCGATCTTTGGGGCCAAATCATTGCCAGAAGTTTACACCAAAGCAAAAGCTGATTACACTGGGATCGCTAGCGTACCGGTCTTGTTTGATAAACAGACGGGACAGATCGTTAATAATGAATCAGCGGACATCATGCGCATGTTAGAGTCGGCATTTGATGAATTGACGGGAGATTACACCGATTACTACCCTGAGGCTTTACGCACCCAGATCGATGAACTAAATGTTTATTGCGATTCGTTTTATGCTAAAGTCAATGCGACGAAAGATGCTAAAACACAGTCTGAATATGAGCAAGCAGTCGCGCAAGTGTTTACGATGTTAGATGATTTAGAACAGCGTTTAGAAGGTCAAGCATATTTGCTTGGCGATGCTCCAGTTGAGAGCGACTGGAAGATATTTGTTTTCTTAGTGCGCTTTGATGTCGTCTTTTATGGCTTATACAAATGTAACCTCAAACTTTTGAGCGACTATCCTAATCTTTGGCGTTATGTTCGTCAATTGTACAATACGCTAGGAGTAGCAGATGCAGTCAACTTTGAGCATATCAAAGTCCATCATTATCGCGGACAATTAGACTTAAATCCATCGGGGATTGTGCCGGTAGGACCAAAAGAAGATTGGAGTTTATAACTTCCCTAGGTCACCTGTTGTGGGTGGCCTTTTTTTAGTGGGGCATATGGTATAATTAAGAAAGTATAAATTACGAGGGGGTTTTACAAAAATGAAGCAAGCGTTTCAGCAGATGAAAAGCTTCGTTGAAAAAAGAGCAACTATTCTGAAATTAATTTTTGTCCTTTCAGTATTGATTTTTGTAACTTTTGAAATCGGAAAGATCTTTCGCGAGGTCGATTGGTATCAAGTTGAACAGGGACTCGCTGATCAATCATTATTTAGTATTATTTTAATGATTGGTGCCGGTGTTATTGCGGTCAGTCCCATGCTATTGTATGATTTTTCGATCGTTAAATTTTTACCAGATAAATACAGCCTGTGGTACATCTTACGCAGTGGGTGGATCACTAATACGGCAACTAATATTGCCGGTTTTGGTGGCTTTTTAGGAGCAGCTTTGCGGGCTGATTTTTATCATAAAAATGCTAGTAAAAAGCAGGTCGTCTATGCGTTATCTAAGATCGCACTGTTTTTATTAGCAGGTCTATCGCTCTATTGTTGGGTCTCACTAGGATTGATCTTTGGCTTTGATCTTGGTCCACATTTAAAGGGCTATTGGCCGTGGCTGATCGGTGGCGGACTGTATTTTCCGATCCTGTTTCTAACGACTAAATTCAAGCAGGGAGATTTTTTTAAGGATCTGACTTTAAAGCGAGAACTGGTCTTGATCTTAGCTTCATTGTTAGAATGGGGTTTTGCAGCGTTATTTTTCATCTTCATCGGTGAACAACTCGGGATACATACGAATTACGCTGCCGTTTTAGCGTTGTATTTTACAGGTTCGGTATTAGGGATCGTCTCCATGGTGCCAGGGGGCTTGGGCTCATTTGATGTCTTCATGATGTTTGGGTTATTGCCGTTTGGTGTCACCACAGAGCAAGCCGTGATCTGGTTATTGTTTTTCCGTTTGTTCTATTACATCATTCCTTTTGGGATCGGGTTGAGCTTTTTTATCCACTATGCGGGCAGTCAAGTCAATCAGAAGTTAAACGGGATCCCAAAGTTGATCTTGCAAAAGACGGCCCATATATTATTGACCGCTTTTCTATATGTCTCCGGGATCTTATTGTTATTAGAAGCAGCTATTCCTAATTGGGCGTATTCAAACTCATTTTTAGCAAAACTATATCCGTACACCTTTTTATTTATCAACCAGTTGACCGATATTGTCTTTGCATTTGCCTTGATCGGGATGGCACGTGGAATCGAAGCTAAGGTCAAAAAAGCCTATTGGCCGACATTGATCGTTTTAGGGATCGGGATCGTCAATACTTTATGGCGCGTCTACACGCCAACTTTAGCGATCTTTTTAGGTGTGATCTTAGTGATGGTCGTCTTGTCACGTAAAGAGCTCTATCGCAAGCAACTACGCTATTCGATCATTAAAAAGATCGTAGATGGCTCGATTTTTGCGGGGATCTTCTTCTTGTATGCGATCGTTGGGTTTATCAACTCACCAAGCTATGTGCATCATCATCGCGTGCCAACGATCTTTTTATTCCCGGCACAAAGTATCTGGCTTTCCGGGTTTATCGGATTATTGATCGCGGCTTGTGTCTTATTATTGATCAGTAACTATTTGTGCAGTGGTAAAGACATTTTTGCAAATACTGGTTTTGATAAAGAACGTGTGCGGGCGGTGATCGAAAAATTTGGTGGTAATGAAGTGAGCCATCTAGCCTTTTTACAGGATAAAGAGTTGTATTTTTACACCAAAGATGGCGAAGATAAACTCTTCTTCATGTACCGGATCAAGACTGATAAATTGATCATCATGGGTGAACCGGTGGGCGATCATGCTTATCTCCAAGAAGCTGTCCAAGCGTTCATGCAAGAAGCGGATAATTATGACTATCAATTGGTCTTTTATGAGATCAACGAGAGCTTCACGATGTTACTGCATGAGTATGGGTTTGATTTTATCAAGACAGGTGAAGAAGGCTTGGTCAAGCTAAGTGAGTTTACGCTTCAAGGTAAAAAGCGGCGGGCGCAACGTGCTTTGATGAATAAATTTGAACGTGAAGGCTATGAATTTACTTTTGCCAAACCACCATTTGATGATAACTTGATGGCTGAACTTCAAGCGGTCTCGGATAGCTGGTTAGGTAAACAAGTTGAAAAGGGCTTTTCACTAGGTTTCTTTGATGAAGCCTACTTAAATGAAGCACCGGTCTGTTTGATCCGTGATGCTTCGGGCAAACTAGTCGCATTTGCTTCGATGATGCCGATGGACGAAAAGACATTATCGATCGATCTGATGCGTCACAGTCAAGATGCACCATCCGGGATCATGGACAAGATCTTTATCAGTTTATTCGAGTATGGTAAAGAGCAGGGCTATGAGTACTTTGATATGGGGATGGCGCCGTTATCAAATGTCGGTGAATCACGCTTTAGCTTTATCGGTGAACGAGTTGCGCGCTTTATCTTTGAATATGGTGATCGCTTCTATGCTTTCCAAGGGTTACGTTCCTATAAGAACAAATATGTCACCAAGTGGAGCGCTAAATATACGGCTTATCGAAAGCGGACTTCATTAGTCGATGCGATGATCTTAGTGACATTGACTGTCAACCAAAAGCATATCAAAAAGGGCACCAGACGCAATTTGCTCTTACCAAGATTTTTACAATAAACATTAAGCATCCAGGCATGTGTCTGGGTGTTTTTTGCTTTCTTTGGCAGTAGTTGTTCAGATATACTTAAAGTGGGAATAAACATAGAAGGGATCGGGGAAAATGAAGGATCTACTGTATTTTATTTGGGTAAATGCAATATTTTTTTGGTTACCGCTAATTATCTTAGGTGCAAGTGTAGTTGGCATAATTGCTTTGATCAGAACTAAAAAGTTACCGCCAATTGCCAAGATCGTACTCGTAATACTTGCGCTCCTTATTCTATGGTACGTGGAATTTTACTTGTAGAATAGAAAGGGTTGAGAAAGATGGACGGTTTTTTACAGCTTATGTTGCTCAAAGTGATATTTTTCTTACCACTCTTAACTATTTTAGTAGCAAGTTTAGTGATTATGCTCATTGTGATCAAAACTAAAAAAATGTCGTCCTTGGCTAAGGTCGGGCTTGTTGTGATCTTTGGCCTTATCAGTTTGCTTATGGTGTATGGAATGATATTTGTGGTTATATTTGGATATAATTCTTAAAATTTGGCTCCAGTTGTTAGCTGGAGTCTATTTTTATTGAATGGATTTGGGGAATTTAAGTTCTGTGCTATAATCTGTAACAAATCAAAGGGGAGGAGTGCTTTGTTACAACTACATAAAAATATCAAAATATTTTATTTAGCAACTATTCTGACCACATTAGCGGCATCTTTACCACATGCAGTTTTGACCGTGCTCTTGTTTGCTAAAGGCTTATCATTGACGCAGATCATGCTGGTCCAAGCGACTTATAGTCTGGTCATTTTAGTCAGTGAATATCCCAGTGGCTTATTAGCTGATCTGTATTCTAAAAAAGTTCTCTTTTTATGGGCAAAAGTCTTTTTGATCGGGATGTTTTTGCTAGTTTGGTTAGGTGAAAGCTTTCAGACGATGCTACTTGCTTGGGCGTGCTATGGCTTGGCAATGGCACTTGAAAGTGGGACGCTGGATGCACAACTGATAAATGAACTCAAGCACCAAGATCAAAGCCACCTAGTCGCTAAATTTATCAGTAATACTAATCGTTTGGATCTTATCGGGTTACTGCTGGGCGGGACAATTGGTTCATGGTTGTATTACTCGTTGGGGATAAAGTTTTATTTGGTGAGTGTGAGCTTGACGTTAGTAGCGTTTTTGGCGGTCAGGTATGGTTATCTTGAGGCAAATACTGATATTTCACAGCAAAATTTGAAACAGAGCTTGGTCGCACAAATGGTAACGGGATTTAGCGAACTCAAGCATTCACGGCAGTTACGGCTGATGATCGCCTTGACGATTGCAGGACAATTTTTCTTTCAGGCTCACCACCAACTCTGGCAAGCGTTATTTTTGAAGCAGGGATTTGATAAGGAGCAATTTTATATTTACTATGTTATCTTCCAACTGATAAGTCTTGGTGCCTATAGCTTGCCGGTAAAACTGGACACATCTACGATCAAACGTTGGTATTTGGCATCCATGTTAGGATTAGTGGGTGCGGGTGTGTTTTTAGCATTTACAGTCAAAATGAGTTTTTTACTCAGTTATTTAGTTTTAGTCTTTATCTTCACCCTTTTTGAATATTTCAGCAACGTGCTATTTTCCAAAACAGTTTCACCGACGCATATTTCATCTTTGACTTCATTGCGTTCGAGCTGTGGGCGTCTGGCTTCATTAGCCTCATTGTTGCTGTCGAGTTTACTTTTGACATATCTTTCAGTCAAAAGTGTAGTTTTATTGAATTTTGGTTTGGCGATAATTGCCAGTTTAGGCGTGATCTTTTTAGCGCTCAAGAACAATACAGTTCACAGTAAATAACAAGGGTCCCATTATGATGCGTATCTTTACATCATAATGGGACCCTTGTTATTATATGTTTTTAAAATTCATAATCACTGTCTTGCATAGCTTCCACGTTACCAAGTAAGTAACCATTACCAACTTGGGAGAAGAAGTCATGATTGGAAGTCGAAGTGGAGATCCCGTTCATAACGACAGGGTTAACATCTTCGGCTGTATCTGGGAAGAGCGGATCCATTCCTAGATTCATCAAAGCTTTGTTGGCATTATAGCGCAAGAAAGTCAAAACATCATCGACCCAGCCAACTTGATCATAGAGGAGATGGGTGTATTTTTCTTCATTTTCGTAGAGATCATACAAAAGTTCATACATCCAACCTTTGAATTCTTCTTGTTCAGTTTCACTCAACTCGTTAAAGCCCAATTGGAACTTGTAACCAATATAAGTTCCGTGAACAGATTCGTCACGTAAGATCAACTTGATGATCTCCGCCACGTTAGCGAGTTTATTATGCCCCAACCAATAGAGTGGCGTGTAAAAACCAGAGTAAAAGAGGAATGTTTCCAAGAATACGGAAGCGACTTTCTTTTGCAAAGGTGTTCCGTTTTGGTAGATATCATTGATCTTTTGCGCCTTGTATTGCAAGATCTCATTTGAATCGGTCCAAGCAAAGATCTCTTCGATCTCTTTAGGTGTATTCAAAGTTGAAAAGATCGAGGAGTAACTCTTAGCGTGTACTGATTCCATAAACTCAATATTGTTGAAGACGGCTTCTTCTTGTTGTGTCCGGATATCTTTTTTAAGCACTGCGACCCCATCTTGAGATTGCAAAGTATCCAATAATGTTAAGCCCCCAAAGACTTTAGCAACGACATCTTTATCAGCCTCGGAAAATTCCCGCCAGTCCGCTAAGTCGTTTGAAAGGGGGATCCGAGTATCCAACCAAAATTGTTCGGTCAATTTTTCCCAAGTTGCTTTATCGATCTGGTCTTCTAAATTGTTCCAGTTGATTGCTTTATAGTTTTCCATTTTCCAAATACCTCGCTAAATTACACAGCTTTCGCATTCGTTGACCCCGACTTCATCTTGTGTATCGGTAAACGTGCGGACATAGTAGATCGATTTGATCTGTTTATGATGAGCATAGTTACGTAGGATCGAGAGGTCACGGGTCGTAATCTTATCAGTCCGACCATTCTTCCATTCATAAAGCCCGGCTGGGATCGAGGAACGCATAAAGAGCGTCAAACTCATCCCTTGATCAACATGTTGTTGTGCGGCTGCATAAGTATCGATCACTTTACGCATGTCTAGATCGTAAGCCGAAGTGTAGTATGGTAAAGTTTCGTTTGAAAGATATGGTGCGGGATAATAAATTTTACCGATCTTTCTTTCTTGGCGTTCTTCGATCTTGTTGATGATCGGTTGCAGTGAGGCAGTCGTATCATTGATATATGAGATCGAGCCATTTGGTGCGACGGCTAAGCGATTTTGATGGTAAAGGCCATCTTGTTTGACTGCTTGACTCAATTTTTCCCAATCGGCTTTAGTTGGAATGAAGATATCTTTGAATAGCGCTTTGACTTTTTCAGAATGTGGTGTAAAGTCTTCAGTCAAATACTTGGTGAAGTATTTACCATTGGCATAATCACTCTCTTCAAAACCAACAAAGCTAGTTTGGCGTTCTTTAGCGATCTTGTTGGAAGCAACTAAGGTCCAGTAGTTGAGCAACATGAAGTATAAGCTGGTAAATTCCAAAGCTTCTGGTGAACCATAGTGCATTTGGTTTTTAGCTAAAAAGGCATGTAAGCCCATAGCACCAAGTCCGATCGTGTGCGCTTGGCGGTTGCCGTGTTGCACGGATGGCACGACATCGATATCTGAATGATCGGTCACAAAGGTCAAGGCCCGTGTCATGGCTTCGACAGACCGACCAAAATCAGGGGAGTCCATCAAGTTAGCAATATTGGTCGAGCCTAAGTTACAGCTGATATCAGTTCCTAAAACATCATAGCCTTGTTGATTGTTGACTAAAGATGGTGTTTGAACTTGCAAGATCTCCGAGCAGAGGTTGCTGGTGATGATCTTACCTTTGATCGGGTTAGCCTTATTAGCTGTATCGACATTGACAACATAAGGATAGCCAGATTCTTGTTGTAATTTTGAGATCTCTTCTTCGAGCAAGCGAGCAGAGATCTTCTTTTTAGCGATATCAGGATCGTTGACCAGATTATCGTATTCGGCTGTAATATCGACGTAAGAGAACGGTGTACCGTATTTTCTTTCGACATCATATGGGTCAAAGAGATACATATCGGCGTTTTGCTTGGCTAATTCGTAGAACTTATCCGGCACGAGCACACCTAAGGAGAGTGTCTTGACCCGGATCTTTTCATCGGCATTTTCTTTTTTGGAAGCTAAAAAGTCGATGATGTCGGGATGGAAAACATTCAGATAAACGACCCCAGCCCCTTGACGTTGGCCTAACTGATTGGAGTAAGAAAAACTATCTTCGAGTAATTTCATGACAGGTACGACCCCAGAAGCTGCGCCCTTGATCCCTTTGATCGGTGCGCCAGCTGAACGCAGGTTACTCAAGGTGATCCCAACGCCACCACCGATCCGTGAGAGTTGAAGGGCGGAGTTGATCACGCGGCCGATCGAATTCATATCATCAGTAACTTGTAAAACAAAACAAGAAACTAATTCACCGCGGCGAGCCCGCCCAGCATTCAAAAAGCTTGGTGTTGCTGGTTGATAGCGTTGGTGAACGATCTCATCAGCTAGTTGCAGCGCTAATTGTTCATCGCCATCAGCAAAGTACAAAGCATTGATCGCTGCACGATCGATGAAACTTTCCAAGTAATAACTACCATCATCGGTTTTTAGCGCATATTGGGTATAAAACTTGTAAGCTGCCATAAAGGTCTTGAAACGAAAATCAGCTGCTTCTAATTGCGCATAGAGCTTTTCGATGAAGGCAAAATCGTATTTTTGGATAAATTGTGTTTCAAGATAATTATTGTCTAGTAAATAGTCAAAGCGTTCTTTAAGTGAAGCAAAGGTCATCGTATTAGGAATGACGTTTTCCTTGAAAAAGGCGCTCAAAGCTGCTTTGTCTTGGTCGAGTTGGATCTGACCGTTTAAAGGAATATTGACTCGGTTGTTTAGGTCGTAGTACGTAACATTGTTGATATCGATATCTTTAAGACTCAAGTTCATTCACCGCTTCCTTGAAATTTTGGACGTCTGTGGGTGTTCCATTGAATTCAAACGAATAGATCACTGGAACATTAAACTTTTTAGACAAGTTTTTAGCTGTAAAAATAAATAACTCTGCAAAATTACGGTTGCCGGTCCCGACGATCCCTTTTAATGATGCAGCGTTATTTGCGTATTCTAAAAATTCAGTCACAGGGTAAGTGATCTCGTCTTCATAGGTCGGTACGATCAAGACGAAAGGTTCATTTACCATAAAAAGTGGGTCCACTGGATCGATCTCAGTGGCATCGACGGTAGGCCCAAGTTTTTTGATGAAGCGTCGGGTCTGCCCGGTGACGCTAAAATAGATTATTTTCATTGAGCTGCCAGCTTCTTTAAGAGATCAGGCCGAAAACCATTGATGATCGGTGCGTGATCTTGTTCTAAAACTGGAACTGTGCGTAAACCTTTTTCTTTTAGGTAGTTGATATATTCTGGATGATCGGAGATATTATGTTCTCCAAATTCAATATTATTCTCCATTAAAAACTTCTTGGTCATCTTGCATTGGATGCAATTATCTTTGGTATATAGATCTAAAGCCATCAGAATAAAACCCCTTCTAATTTGATTGTGATATCAGTATACCACAATTTATACAACATGTAGTATAAATTTTGCTCTGCTAATCGCTAGATATTGTGTCATTGGCTCAACCACGCAAAAAACGGACTCAAAATTTTTTTGAGTCCGTAAAGTTATATTTAACTGATATTAGTACCAGCCGTTAGCAAGCCAAAATGACTTAGCTGCTTGCCAAGAACCGTAACGATTTGCAACATAGTTATCAGCTACACGTTCTTGGTTTTCTGGGGAGTAATCTCCACCAAGGTAAGAGTTAGTCAATTGATATTTACCATAGTAACGGCCGTTTTGAGCGGTATAAGAACCACCTGATTCAACATTAGCGATCCAAGCTTTAGCACTTGCTTCAGCATCGCTTGATGGAGTTTGTGGAGCAGTTGTTTGCACTTGTTGTGTTTGCTGTTGTGCAGGTTGTGCTTCTTGGACTTGAGTTTGAGCTTGTGGAGCTGCTTGTGCTTCTTGGACTTGAGTTTGAGCTTGTGGAGCTGCTTGTGCTGGTTGAGCTTGTTGTTGAGCAGCTTGTGAAGCAGCTAAAACGTTGCTACCAAATTCTAAGCGTTGACCAACGAAGATCAAGTTTACATCTTGTAATTTGTTAGCTTGTTGGATCGCATCAATCGTTGTATTGTATTTAAGGGCTAATTCAGATACTGTATCGCCAGCTTTAACGATAATTTCATCGGCATTTGCTGTTTGGCCCAATGCAACTAAACCAGATAACGCGGCAGCTCCCGTAATAACTTTCTTCATTTCCATAAGTAAACTCTCCTTAAAAAAATATTTAATATTTACTTGCTTTTCATTTATCTACACTAGCAGTATACATTTTTTATATAACATACATATTCCGATAAAATTACAATTTGTCACGTTTATGTAACAAACAGATTAATTATTGTCAAATTCCACAAAAATAGAATCTATATGGGAAAATAAAGCATCTTTTTGAATTTTACTTTTTAAGTTATACTTAAAAGTATCGGAGGTGTGCAGAAATGCCTAAAATTTTGTTAATGAATGCCGGAAGTTCATCAGTTAAATGGAAACTATTTGAATTGACCGATGAATCAGTCGTCGCTAAGGGCTTGGTAGAGCGGATGTTAGCTCCAGGTTCAAAGTTTGAGATCAAATATGGAGATCAGACATATCAAGAAATACAAGATAACCTATCTTATGAAAAAGCGGCTGAAATGATCATTGAAAAGATCCAAGAGTTAGAGATCACATCTTTAGCTGACATTAAATGTGTTGGTCACCGTGTCGTAGCTGGAGGAACTAAATTCACGCAAGCTACTAAGATGGATCAAGCAGCGATCAAAGAAGTCTTAGCTTTGAGTGACCATGCTCCATTACATAATCCAATGGAAGCAAAATACATCGAATTGATGCAACAAGTCATGCCCGATACGCCCCAATATGCGGTCTTTGACAGCCAGTTCTTTACACAAATGCCAGAAGAAAATGCGATCTTTAGTTTGCCATATGAATTGACGCAAAAATATGGGATCAGACGTTATGGTGAACACGGGATCAGTCATGAATATTTGGCGCAAAAGACAGCTGATCTTTTAGAAAAACCGTTGGCTGATCTTAAATTGATAACTTTGCACTTGGGGAGTGGCTCATCTGTTTCAGCTGTTAAAGATGGAAAAGCCTTTGCTAGTTCGATGGGATTCACGCCTTTGACCGGACTAACGATGGGGACCCGAGCTGGGGATGTTGATCCTTCAATCGTGCCATTTTTAATGAAGAAACTCGATAAAACAGCCGATGAAGTTCTTGAGCTCTTTAACCAAAAGTCAGGGCTATTAGGATTGTCAGGCTATTCGGATGACATGCGTGATATCAAAGCTAATCAAGCTGATCAACGTTGCAAGTTAGCTTTAGATGTTTACCTAAATAAGATCGTGTCATATGTCGGAAGTTATTTTGCCCAATTAGGTGGGGCCGATGTGTTGGTCTTTGCCGGTGGGATCGGGGAAAACAACCCATGGTTACGCGCTGATGTTTGCCAACGCTTAGCTTGTTTAGGCGTTCAATTAGACCAAGAGCTAAATGAAGCTAACCATGAAGGTGTGATCTCCACGGAAACTTCAAAAGTCAAAGTGATGCTAGTTCCAACTAACGAAGAGCTCGCAATGGTCCAACAGATCAAGGCCCAACTGGACTAATAATATGTTATAATCAACATATACTGTGTCTCTAATAATTAAGCTGAACGGCAATTAGACAAAATCTGGAGGAATTTATGGAAAAAATGCAAGAAAATGCAAATATCAAGTTATTTGCATTGAATTCCAATCAAGCGTTGGCACAAAAGATCGCAGATGAACTGGGGATCAAGTTATGTGATGCTTCAGTCAAGCATTTCAGTGATGGTGAGATCCAAATCAACATCAATGAAAGTGTGCGTGGAGACGATGTGTTCATCGTGCAATCAGTCGCTGATCCGGTTAATGAAAACTTTATGGAATTGATGGTCATGATGGATGCGTTACGACGCTCCAGTGCTGGTTCGATCAATGCAGTTATTCCTTATTATGGTTATGCACGTGCTGACCGTAAAGCACGTTCGCGTGAACCGATCACAGCTAAGATGATCGCTAATTTCATCACTTTAGCTGGGGCTGATCGAGTTGTGACCATGGACCTACATGCAGGCCAGTTACAAGGCTTCTTCAACATTCCAGTGGATCATTTGTTAGCGATCTACGAACAAGCCGCTTACTTTAAGCAAAAAGGCATTTGTGAAGACGTCGTTGTCGTAGCGCCTGACCATAATAGTGTTAAGGGTGCAAGAAATCTAGCAGATCTCTTGAAAGCACCGATCGCGATCGTTGATAAACGCGATGATACTCGTTTAGATATCGAGAATTCTTCGATCATTGGTGATGTCAGTGGCCATAACTGCATCGTCTTTGATGATATGATCGATACTGGTGGTAAGATGGCCGATGCAGCGGCAGCTTTGGATAAGGCGGGCGCACGTGAGATCTATGCTTGTGCAACGCATCCGGTCTTTTCAGGAAGTGCCGTCGAAGAGTTAGAAGAATCACCATATAAAGAAGTTGTGGTAACAGATACGATCGCGATCCCAGAAAACAAGCAATTCTCCAAGCTAAAAGTTTTATCGATCGCACCGATCTTTGCGAAAGCAATTTCTTTGATCTATCACAATCGTTCGGTAGATAGTTTGTTCAATAACAACGATAATATTTAATGAAAAGGGGTTCTGTTTTAAACAGAGCCTTTTTTGTTTTGCTTTGATATAATTGGTGTAAATTACATTTAGAAAGGGAAAAAAGTTATGAGTTTGAATTTTGTGCTAGGCACAGCGGCTAAAGACCACCAGACGTTACTGTTAGAGCAGATAAAAAACATCAGTCAAACTGATCCTAAAGCCAAAATATATTACATCGTTCCCAATCATATAAAGTTTGCGGCTGAAGTTTCAATTTTAGATCAGTTACGGCAAAGTAGAGATCAAGATCTATTAGCCGCTACGGATATCCAGATCCTTTCTTTTTCACGGTTGGCTTGGTATTTTATGAAAAACGATCCTAGCTACCAGTTGCCCCGACTATCGGCTGCTGGAGCTAATATGTTGGTCCATAAGATCTTGCGGACTAAAAACGATGAATTGACGATCTTTAAGAGTGAGCAGACCCAGACTGGCTTTGTGTCACAATTAGCTGGTCAATTGATCGAATTGAGTTTAGCTTTGATCACAAGTGAGGATCTGTGGCATAGTTATGAGATGTTAGAACAGAGTAAAGATACCGATCTAGTAGCTAAGTTGCACGATCTAAGTATCGTTTATCGGGAATTTGAGCAACATATCCAGGGAAAATACCTTGGAACAGCTAATATGCTAGAAGCCTTAGCTAAAAAGTTGGCGCAAAGTGAGCTTAGTCACAGTTATTTTATCTTGGATGGCTTTTCCCAGTTCAACGCCGGCGAATATCAGATCATTACTAGTTTATTGCAAAATGCAGAACAAGTGACCGTTTCTTTAGTCTTGGATCGTCCATATGTCCATCATGCTCCAGAAGCAAGTGAGCTTTTTTACCGCTCAGGTCAAGTGTATTATCGCTTGTATCAGTTAGCACGCCAAGAACATGTTAAAGTCATGGTCGATAGTTTTGCTAAACAAGACCGTGTCAGTGCTGATCTAGTTACGCTGGAAGACTATTGGATTGCTTCAAATGATCTAAAACCATTTACCTTGACCGCTAAGTTGCAAGGTGATCTCCAACTCATCGAGGCTGATGATCGTTTAGAAGAAGTTAAATGTTTAGCCACAAAGATCCGCCAGATGGTCTTACTTGAGGGCTATCGTTACCAAGATTTCTTATTATTGACGCGCCATCTAGATCCGTATAAAAATATTTTGCAACCGACATTTGAGCAATTTGAGATCCCATTTTTTACCGATCTGCAAAAAAAGATGTCCGATCATCCCTTGGTCGAATTGATCCAAGCCCTCTTTTTGGTCGAACAGCGCAACTACCGCTATGAAGATATGATGCGCTTGTTGAAGACAGAGTTGTTGTTACCAAAATGTGAAGGTAAATTCATGCCATTAGCCGAGTATCGCCAAGCTCTTGATCTAGCCGAAAATCAAGTCCTTAAATTTGGCTACCGTAAAAAGGGATGGTTAGGTGAAGATTGGGTCTACTATCGGTTTGGAACTAGTGATTTTGGCGCACGAACGAAAAATGAAGATGAGATCACCGCTAAGATCAATCTGATCAAAAATTATGTAAAAGAACTCTTGCCACCGTTTTATGCGAAGTTGGCTAAAGCTAGTACCGGAAAAGCTGCTGCCAGTTTGTTATATGAATTTTTAGTCGATGCCGGCGTAGTTGAACAGTTAGATCTTTGGCGTAAGCAGGCTTTAAAGGCTGGGAAGGTCGATGCTTCAACGCGTGAAGAACAGGTCTGGGGGACTTTTTGTGATCTTTTAGATGAGTATGTGGAGATCTTAGGTGAGCAGCCATTTGAGCCCCAAGATTTCTTAGATCTGCTCCAAGCAGGTTTTGAAGGAGCAACCTATAGTCAAGTCCCAACGACTTTGGATCAAGTTGTCATCTCTGAAAGCGGGATGGTCCAACCAAATGACAAAAAAGTCGTCATGCTTTTAGGGGCGACAGATTTAGTGATGCCCGACGTTGCTGTCAGTGAAGGGTTATTTTCCGATCATGATAAGGAAATGTTACAGCCGACTCTAAGTGAAACGAGTTACCTACCCGATGATACTGAACATGTTTTAGCCAATGAGCCTTTTTTGAATTATCTTGCCTTCTTGACGCCGACCCAAAAACTCTTTTTGAGTTATCCGCGAAGTGATAATGATCAGCTCGATCTCAAATGTTCACCCTATATCGAGCGGATCAAACAAGCTTTAGAGCTTCCATTGAGCCACGCCCATAAAAATGATGGAACGAGTGATGCTTTAAATTATATCGGTACTAAACGGACCACAATGAGTGAACTCATCAAAGTCGAACGTCAAGCGATCACCGAACAGCGGGAATTACCCGAAGTTTGGGATCATCTATTCCAAAGCTTTCAACAAGATCCTGCGACTAAACCGTTGTTTGAGCAGTTAAATCGGAGTTTGGACTATAAAAATATTCCTGAGCAACTGACCCCTGAAAGTGTCAAAGGCTTGTATGGTAAAGAATTAAAGACCTCGATCTCGCGGCTAGAAGACTTTTATGCTAATCCGTATGAATATTTCCTAAAATACGGTTTGGGCTTAAAAGAACGTGAGATATTTGAGATGAACGCAGCCAATACAGGTGAATACTTCCATACGTTGCTCGATACATTTTTCAAATTGCTCTTAAAAAATGGGCAAGATCTCAAGTTATTAAAGGGTCCCGAATTTGATGCTTACTTTAGAGAAAGTGTCGAATTGACTAAACGTTTACCACAGTTTAAGATCTTGGATAGTTCTAACCGAATGCGTTTTTTGGCGCGACAATTGAATGCAGCGGCTAAACAAGTTGGGGGAGCGATCCACAAACAGCGGCAATTCAGCAAGTTAAAGACGATCCAGACCGAAGCTTTATTTGGACATGTAGGTGAATTATCCGGTCTAGCTGGGCTGCAATTCACCACACCAAATGATCGTTTAGTGACCGTGCGTGGTAAGATCGATCGGATCGACGAATTGGTTTTAGGGGATAAGCATTATCTAAGTTTGGTCGATTACAAGTCGAGCGCAAAGAAATTTGACCATGCGAAAGCTTATTTTGGCTTAGCGCTACAATTATTGACGTATTTGGATGCTTTACTCAAGAATAAGACGACTTTAGTTAAAGATGCTACAAAAGAGCAGATCGCGACAGCTGGTGCGATGTATATGCACCTTTACAATCCGACCTTCAAGCAAAAAGAGATCTATCAAGCTGTTTATGAAGATGAAGTGCTCAAAAAGAACAAATATAATGGGCTATTGCTAGATCAGACCGATGTGTTAGAGGGGCTAGATGAAAGCTTGCTCGAGAGTTCAGGTAATTCATTGATCTATCCTTTTAGACGAAATAAGAATGGGAGTTATAAAGCAACCGGCGCACAATTAGTGACTGCCGATCAGTTGGAGGCGTGGTTGTTACACAATGAAGAATTGATCAAACAAGCAACGGATATGATCTTTAGTGGGCGGCTCGATCTGATGCCCGCCTTGTTCAAAGATGGTTCGGCGTTACAATACACACCATATGAAGCGATCATGCAGTTTGATCCGATGCTACCTGAAAATAATTATTATCGGCTCCCAACGGAAAAGCCCGCCGATATTTTAAAACTTTTACAAGCTGAGGAGGAAAAATAATGGCTGAGATCAAATTTACACCTGGTCAGCTCCAGGCGATCAACGATGAAGGCAAAAATATTTTAGTTGCTGCTTCAGCCGGCTCAGGGAAGACCCGGGTGTTGGTCGAACGTGTTATCAGGAAGATCAAAGAGAAAACCGCGGTGGACGAGATGTTGATCTTGACCTTTACTGAAGCAGCCGCGCGGGAAATGAAAGAACGGATCCAAGGCGCTTTGCGACAAGCGATCAATGCTGAAGCCGACCCTGAGACTAAGCGGTTTTACCTACAACAACTGACAAAACTCAATGTAGCTGATATCAGTACGATCGATGCATTTTGCTTGCGTATGGTCCAAAAATATTACTATTTAGCCCAGGTCGATCCTGATTTTCGCTTGTTGACTGATGAAACAGAGCGGGCTTTACTGCGCGAAAGTGTTTGGGAAGATCTGCGGGAAGAACTTTACGGTAAGTTAGATTCCTTGTTCGAACAGCTAACCTTGAATTTTTCTAATGATCGCAGTGATGATGGCTTGACTGAACTTGTGATGGAGTTATTTGATTTTGCCAATGTCAATCCTGATCCCAAAGCTTGGCTTGAAGATTTGGCTAAAAATTATCATTTGGAAGCGGGTAATTTAGAGCAAAGTGGTTTTTATCGCAATGAATTCATGCCGTACGTCGCTGAGCAACTGCAAAAATTTGCCAACTATATGGGGCAAGCAGCGCAGATCTTAGAGGAGATCGATGATCCAGAAGATAAGTTAGCAAAATTAAAGGCTCTTTATCATACAGAAGAGCAAGCGCTGTGTAAATTAGCTGAGCTTGATCTGTCAACGATCTCGTATAACGAGCTAAAAGTGACTTTAGAGGCGGTCGAATTCAAACGGGCCCCTGCAGCCCGCTTGGATGATGAACAAAAAGTGCTAAAAAATCAAGCTCAAGCGCTGCGTGATGAGACGAAAAAGCAGTTGAGTGAACTTTTGAGTAATTATTTTAATGCCCAAGAAAGTGAGGCCATTGAGCTATTTACACAAGCTGAGATCTTGGCTAAAAAGGCAGCTGAAGTGGTCTTACGCTTCATGCGCCGCTATCAAGCAGAGAAAAAACGGCGCCATGTCTTGGAATTTAGTGATCTAGAACACCTGACGTTAAAGATCTTACGCCAACAAGAAGATACAAGTGTCAAAGAACTCTTGCAAGCACGCTACAAAGAGATCATGGTCGATGAGTATCAAGATACTAATCAACTGCAAGAAGCGATCTTGACGACTTTGGCGCAGGATAACATGTTCATGGTAGGGGATGTCAAGCAGTCGATCTATGCGTTTCGTTTGGCTGATCCAACACTATTTTTAGGTAAATATCAGAGATTTGGTCGCTCAGATGATCCAAACGAGCGGATCATTTTGGCTGAGAATTTCCGCTCAGCTGAAAATATCACGGCAACGACGAACTTTATCTTTTCACAGATCATGGATCAAAAGATCGGGGAAATGGATTATGACAAAAATGCGCAGTTAGTTTATGGAGCTAAGGATTACCCGGAAATGTCGCTACCGACTGAGATCTTGTTATATACCTCGGAAGAAGATCCTTTGAATGATCCAGCTAAAAAGCCATTAAAAATGCGCTGGGATCAAGAACCAGAAGCGATGGGGCCTGACTTTGAGATCAATTCCAATCAAGAAGGTCAGATCGCTTTAGTGGCTAAGAAGATCAAAGAAT
>Peterbilt_p1__coassemble_1456_pt1 | contig 10914 bp, 11 predicted proteins | sample Peterbilt_p1__metabat2_high_PE_023 | metagenome-assembled genome bin Peterbilt_p1
CGTTGCGGTATACATAGTAATCGTGCATTCCGTCCAACTTGACTACTGGCATCCCTTTGCTGGTCCATTTCTTGACGGTGCTATCTGAAACACCAAAGACCTTAGCCGTATCAGTCAGATACCCGCCACTATTAGGCTGGTTAGTCAGCAGTGTTTGAACAAGTCGCAAGTTAGTGTTAAATTCTTGTAGCTCTTTTAGTAAGTTAGGGTCTGCGGTGTTTACTGATACAGATACACCAGCAACGTTAAATGTCAGATTTGCCATTGTCTTGATCTCCTTTAGTTGTTAGATATTCCAGCCAGTCAGTGCGGATCTGTGCAAATATTAAGGCTCGGTTACGCCTTGCTAGTTGCTTGATCTCGTTTTTGAGTGGTCCGCTTGCTCGTGCTAGTTCGTCTTGATCAGTAGCAATGTAATAGCCACGGCATGAGCCTGTACGCTCTCCAACGACTGGCACGCCGTGATCGATCACTAGCCGTCTGATGATGTTTCTTACTGTCCGGGTATCTAGTCCAGTAATTCCAGCAAGGTAAGCGGTAGTCCGTGCAGTATCTGCACCATATCCTAGCAGTTTCAAGATGTTTTTTTCGTCTGTGCTAAGTTGTTCCATTCCGTTCGTTTTCCTTTCGTCATTTATTGGGTGGGTGTTTTGGGTTAAGCTGTTGCGGGGGCTTATATGCGTGTTTCTCAAATTTGAGTGTCACGGCTAGGGATGTAGGGTCTGTACTTTATGCAGGCCCTTTTAGTTTTTCTTTTAACTCGTGATAGTCGGTAACACCGATCTGATACAACGCAATCAATTGCATTTCCTTTGCTATGTAGGTTTGGCGTTCGTTACTCGTTAAAGCGTCAGCGAATGCGGATGCTCGGACGTCTAGGCCACGATCACGCTTTAACTTACTTGCATTATTTCCGGCCGAAACCATATATAAAAGTGTCGTCATCTTTCGGATCTCATTGCTTAGATCATCCCCGGCATAGTGATCCTTTAAGCAGTCTGTAAGCTGTTTTCTTAGCTCTTTTTCCATATCGTACAAGGTGTTACGCTTGGTTAGTTCCTGCTCCATCTCATCAAATCGGGTGAAATATGCTAGTTTGAACTCCATTGCTTTTTTTCCGTTAAAGCCAGTTACTAGCATTGTGAATGCGAAACGATCAAGATCGTAACTGCGTACCTGTCGCCCGTCCTTAGTGATGTAGGTTGTTTCTTTGAAATGATCTTTGAAACGTGGTTTAATTGCATCAATTTTTAACGGCAGTACTGCATCCATTTTTGGATTGAGTGAATTTGAATTAACTGCATCCATTTTTGAGCCCAGTTCTTTAGAATTAATTGCTTTATTCCAATCTTTTTTGATGTGATCAATTTTCCTTAATACGTGGGCATGCTGTTTATTAAACACTTCAGCCACGTTTAGACTGCTCGTGATCGCCTTGCGGTCTTTTATCATCACTTCGGTTAGTTGTTCTAAGTCGTTCATGGTGTCGCTCCTTTCCTGTGGCTACCTATTTACTTTTCATAAACGAAAAAATCTCCCGGTAAGATTTCCAAAGCATCACAAATTTTTTGGAGAGTATCAAATTGAATTCCTTTCGACTCGTCATAATAGATTGATGTTAGTGTTGATCGAGCGATACCTGTTTTTCGTGATAAATCTGAAATTGTTTCTTTTCGACTTCCTAAAATTGTTGATAATTTATTTTTCATAGCAATTCACCTATGTATTGTATTTTTCAAACTGTAGCGAATGCACTTCAATTTGATGTTTTAATCATAAAATATTTGCTTTGTTTGTGCAACAAAAAGTATTATTTATTTTACAAATTGGAGTGTATAGGCTACAATTGGTAATGTGAGAGGTGAAAAAAATGATAAGATACAATCTTAATAAATTGCTCGCTGAAAGAGGGCTAAGCGCTAATAGGGTTTATGTAGATACAGGTATTTCAAGATCAACATTATCAAAATTAATTAATAACCAAAGTAACATGATCCAATTGGAAACAATTGATAAGTTATGTCAGTACCTAAAAGTTTTGCCTAGTGAATTTTTGGCGTACATTCCGCTAGATGTTGAAGTTACTACGATTATTAACGATATGTATATACTTAATTGGGAAGAGGGATATGGACCAGACGATTTTCGATTAGATTTGGAAGTGTTTATAAAGTTCAAAGATACTTTGCAGAATAGTGTGAAGAATTTTGAATATCGTATAAATAATATTTCAGATGTAGATAATAATCTATTTTCAAAGATGTCAATGGATATATCATACGGGAATGATCCTTTCGATCAAATTACAAATTATTTTATAATTATAGATTTTGATAAAGCATTGAAAGAAAATATAAAGGATGCTACTGGTGGGGATTATGCTTTTTCATACGATATTAAAGAGCTGATAATTTCATCAATAAATGAAGCGATATACAAAAAAGGGTTTAGAGATGTTACTGCTGATGTCTCAAACTATTTTGCATTTTAACCTATACCTTACACTAACTAGCCAGCGTAAAATTGCGTTTGCTAGTAGTGCGGAAATCTCCGCCGTACTCGATCGTGATCACTAAGCGCAAAAATGCGCCAAGTATATACCAGCGTAAAAGTAGTAATTTGTAGTAATTGAGCCACTTCGATATTTTAGAACTACCTGCCTGCATTCATTGGGGCTGTAAGTCCGGTATAAGGCAGGTCGATTATTTCTACTTGCCTAGTTTGTGCTTCGATAAAATCGAATTGCCAGCGCTGGGCCGATTTTTCGGCCAAGTGCATCCCTGATGCAGATCTAACAAGGTAGATAATTTCTACTCTGTTTGCTACTCAATATGTACACAATAGAATAACGATCTCAACGCCTTAGCATTATCGTGCATTACTTTAAGCCACCTAGCCCGTGCGATCAAAGATAAAGGACTGATAAACATGGCTAAGATTGTTGAATATTCAAATTCAAAAGGAAAGCTGTATCGCTTTCGTGTGTATGCAGGTATTGACGCAACGACTGGCAAAAAGAAATATATCAAGCGATCAGGCTTTAAAACCAAGGCGCAAGCAAAAAAAGAGTTGGTCAAGTTAGAATATGAGATCGCTAACGGTGGCCATTTCAAACCGGTAGAAGTTCGGAAGTTCCGGGATGTATACGATCTTTGGATAGAGCAGTACCGCTTGACTGTCAAAGAGTCCACTTTTTACATGGTGCAGAGCTATTTTAAAAGTCGGATCCTACCAACGCTTGGGGCGTATAACATTGACGATCTAACGTTAGCAACATGCCAGCGTGCTGTAAACCAATGGTATAAGACACGTCCGGCAACGTTTAATATTCTAGTGGTGTACGCTTCTAAGGTCGTTGAATATGCTATCAAGTTGGATCTAACCAGTATCAACAACTTTAAGCGGGTGACTAAGCCACGGCGTAAGCGTAAAAGCAACGATCATAATTTTTTAGATGCAGATCAATTAAAGAAGTTCCTATCGTTGGCAGAAAAAAAGAGCCTATTACGTTATACGACGTTTAGGCTGCTTGCTTATAGTGGCATGCGGATCGGTGAGCTGTTAGCTTTGACGTGGGACGATGTCAACTTTGCAGATAATACGATCGATGTAAATAAGACCGTATCCATGGACGCCAAGGGATATAAAAATACGCAATCACCTAAAACAAGGGGCAGTAAGCGCCTGTTAGATATGGACGTGGAAACAATGCAGATCTTAAAGCGTTGGAAAGTCCAGCAAGCCAGTTACTTGTTAAAACGTGGAATCAATGCACTAGCAAAAAGCCAAGCGGTATTTACTAACCCACAAAATGAGCCCGTAACGTCTGTAACTGTTAGAACGTGGTGCAATGGCTTTTTAAAAGCTGGCAACTTGCCACATATCACGTTACACGGTTTTAGACACACACACGCTACTTTGCTATTTTCTGCAGGCGCTAGCGTCAAGGAAGTACAAAATAGGCTAGGGCATAGCGACGTAACGACTACGCTTAATATCTATACCCACTTGACCCGGCAAGATCAAAAAGAGACTATTCAAAAACTTGTTCGCTTTCTTGGGTAGTTTTACAATGATAAAGGGGGGGAGACCCAAAAGAGACCCAAGGAAGTACTAGGGGTCCAAAAAACATTAGTATCAAGGCATTAGAAAAAACCTTTCTAAAAAGCTTGATTTTAGTAGAATAAATGAATAGTATTATAATTATATAAATTTGTTTTGGAGGATGCTATGTCTGAAAACTATAATAGTTCAAAGATCAAAATTTTTGCTTTGAACTCAAACAAGCCTTTGGCTGAAAAAATTGCTGCTGCTGTTGGCGTACCTTTGGGAAAGACCTCTGTTGACCGTTTTAGTGATGGTGAAATTCGCATCAACATCGAAGAATCAATTCGTGGTGATGAAATTTTTATCATCCAATCGACTTCAGCACCGGTCAATGACAATTTGATGGAACTTTTGATTATGATCGATGCCTTGCGTCGTGCAAGTGCGGCTACGATCAATGTTGTTATTCCGTATTACGGCTATGCTCGTCAAGATCGTAAAGCTCGTTCACGTGAACCGATCACAGCCAAGTTAGTTGCAGATATGGTTGAAAAAGCTGGGGCAGACCGCGCGATCATGTTAGACTTGCACGCTGCTCAAATTCAAGGCTTCTTCGATATTCCAGTTGACCACTTGATGGGTGCTCCATTGTTGGCTGACTACTTCTTGACTCAAGGTTTGGATAAAGATGCTGTTGTTGTTTCACCTGACCATGGTGGGGTGACACGTGCACGTAAGTTAGCTGAATTCTTGAAAGCACCGATCGCAATTATCGATAAACGTCGTCCGCGTGCCAATGTTGCTGAGATCATGAACATCATTGGTTCAGTTGATGGCAAACGTTGTATCTTGATCGATGATATGATCGATACAGCTGGTACGATCACTTTAGCTGCTCAAGCATTGATGGATGCAGGTGCGATCGAAGTTTATGCTTCCGCAACTCACCCAGTCTTGTCAGGTCCAGCGATCGAACGGATCGAAAAATCACCGATCAAGCAATTGGTAGTGACAGACTCTATCCAACTTCCAGAAGAAAAACAGATCGATAAGTTAGTTCAAGTTTCAGTTGGGCCACTTATCGGGGATGCGATCAAGCGGATCCACGAAAACAAACCGGTCAGTCCATTATTTACGACTCGTTTCCGGAGAAAATAGCTCAAACTAATTAGGAGAAAGCAACCTAGCTCGGCTAGATGCTTTCTCCTATTTTTTGTATCAAGAAAACAGTTTTTATTTTAGTCGCTTCACGACAGAAAACTCTTTAGCTTTAGCGTGTTCTTCGGCGATCGCAGCTGCTTCGTCAAAGATAAAATACGGCTTGCCATCTTTTTCTTGGGCGATCAAGACTGGTTTAGCAGCCTTGTGGTGATAGATCTGTGCAGCAACATAGGCATTTTCAAAGTCAAAATCACTAGCGATCGAGTCACCAGGATTAAAGAAGATATTTTCACTCATAAAATTCACGCCTTTCATATGGTTTCAACTACAAATCAATTGTAGCACTAATTTATCTCAGTGCGTAGAAAAACGGTAGCTATACGAGTTGACATAGTTTAAATACTGACCTACTCTGATAGTAACAGGGGGGTAGGAAATGCAAGCAACACAGACGCTAAGTAAGACGCAATTATTAGTCTACTTTATTTTTTCGATCTTTTTAAATAGCTTAGGCAATGCTTTGACTGTTGCGATCAATTTAGGGAGTGCCCTATGGACCGCAGCGGCTGTCAATCTTTCCAAAGTCATGCCGATCACGTTGAGTGCAATGTTGATCTTATCAGGGATCATTGTGATCGTGACTAACATCATCATTTTGAGGCGGTTTGATCTCAAACGAGTTTTGGGCAATTTGCTCTTTATGGTGCCATTTTCGTGGTTAGTAGGCGTTTTTGAAGTCCAATTACTGAAATTACACATCACGCAACTCCCACTGTGGATGCAAGTGATACTGGATTGTTTGGGCGTTGTCTTGATCGCAGTCGCAATTTCGATCTATCAGCGAGTCAATTGGATGCTTCATCCAGTCGATGACTTGATGCAGATCGTGCGGTTCAAATATCTACATGGTAATGCGACGGTAGCTCAATTGATCGTTTTTACACCACCGATCGTGGCGATCGTGATCTCGCTAGTAGTGACGCATCAGCTATATGCGATAAATATTGGCACACTTTTTGCTTTGGCTTTTCAAGGCACGATAGTCGGGATAGCCGACAAAGTTGTTTTTCCAAATCTTAAACACCAAAATTTAGCAACGAAGCTTTGAGTTTTTGGTGCAGTAATATGTTACAATAGAAATTATAACTTAAAGAATGCGAGGAAATATCATTGATCACAGTAAGCGATGTAAGTTTGAACTTCTCAGGACGTTTGCTCTATGATGACGTCAATTTAAAATTTACACCAGGTAACTGTTATGGCGTTATCGGGGCCAATGGTGCTGGTAAGTCGACTTTCCTAAAACTATTAGAAGGTAAATTGACACCAACGACAGGGACGATCACGACTGGACCAAATGAACGGATCTCTAGTTTGAACCAAAATCACTTTGGTTTTGAAGAATTTGAAGTGCTTGAGACCGTGATCCAAGGCCATAAGAAACTCTATGATATCATGAAAGAAAAAGATGCTTTGTATGCCAAAGCTGATTTTACTGAAGAAGATGGGTTAAAGGCAGCCGATCTAGAAGCGCAGTTTGCCGAAATGGACGGTTGGAATGCGGAAGCAGATGCCTCTCAATTGTTACAATCAGTTGGGATCCCAGAAAGCATGCACACCCAAAAGATGAGTGAATTATCGGAAAGTGAAAAGGTCAAGGTATTGTTAGCTCAAGCACTTTTCGGTGAACCAGACATCTTATTACTCGACGAACCAACGAACGGTCTAGATGTGCAAACGATCAGCTGGTTGGAGGATTTCTTGGCCGATTATCCTAAGATCGTGATCGTTGTTTCACACGACCGCCACTTCTTGAACCAAGTCTGCACGGAAATGTGTGATGTTGATTTTGGTAAGATCAAGCTTTATGTGGGTAACTACGATTTTTGGTTGGAATCAAGCCAATTAGCTGCTAAATTGCAAGCCAATGCGAATGCCAAAAAAGAAGAAAAGATCAAAGAGTTACAAGAATTTATCGCTCGTTTCTCGGCTAATGCTTCTAAGTCTAAACAAGCTACTTCACGTAAGAAACAGTTAGAAAAGATCACGTTAGATGACATCAAGCCATCTTCACGGAAGTATCCGTTCGTTAAATTTGAGATGCAACGTGAATTGGGCAATGACTTGGTTCGGGTCGAAAATGTTTCCAAGACGATCGATGGAGTCAAGATCTTAGACAACGTCAGCTTTATGATCCGCCCGGGTGAAAAAGCAGCGATCATTTCGAGAAACGATTTGGCAACGACAACTTTGATGCAGATCTTAGCTGGTAAGTTGGAACCAGACACTGGTTCTGTAACTTGGGGGCAAACTGCGATCCCAAGTTATATGCCACGTGACTTGGATGCTAACTTCAACAATGATGAATTGTCGATCTTAGATTGGTTGCGCCAATATGCGGATAAGGAACAAAACGACAATACTTTCTTGCGCGGCTTTTTAGGTAAGATGCTCTTCTCAGGTGATGACATCGATAAGCAGATCAAGGTCTTATCTGGGGGCGAAAAAGTACGTTGTATGTTATCCAAGATGATGCTCGAAAAGGGGAATGTCTTATTATTAGATGACCCAACTAACCACTTGGATCTGGAATCGATCACTTCCTTAAACGATGCGTTGATCGACTTTAAGGGTTCGTTGATCTTCACTTCTCATGACCATCAATTTATCCAAACGATCGCTGACCATATCATCGAAGTATCAGGTAAGGGTGTAGTTGATCGCTTCGATACGACCTACGATGAGTTCTTGAGTCACGAAACAGTGCAAAAGCAAGTCGAAGAATTATATTAAAAAAACAGTTCAAATAACGCGGGACCGCTCAAGTACACAGCTTGGTCGGTCTCGCGTTATTTAGCTGGCTATTTCAATTTCTTTTTTAGATATTCGAGCCAATGAGGTAAAGCCTCACTTAGATCAGCATAGGTCGTTGAAAAATCGCCGGTATACCAGGGATCGGCAACGACATGATCTTCTTTGTCTGGAGTTAGTGAGTAGACTAATTTGACCTTATCAGCGGCTTTTTTATCAGGTGCCATTCGTTTAGCATCCCGCAGGTTATTTTTATCCATGACTAAGATAAGGTCAGCACTGTTAAAATCAGTTTCATCTAGTTGGCGGGCGATCATACCAGTGGCTGGTAGCCCGTGTTTGGCCAGTTCTTTGACCGTGCGACTATCAGGAGGCGATCCGAGCTCGTATGTGCTTGTAGCGGCCGAATCAACTTGGATCTGAGAACTCAGTCCAGCTGAAGAGATCATCTCTTTAAACATTGCTTCAGCCATCGGGGAGCGACAGATATTTCCCAGACAAACAAAAATAATCTTCATATTATTACACCTTCCTAACTTTGATAACTTCACCAGAATTCAAGACTTGTCCGTTCTTTAAGACTAAGGCACCGTGGTCATTGATGTCGATCACTTGTGCTTCTAAGGTACCGGTCGGGCGTTGGATAGTGACATGTTTGCCGATCAATTCACAGTGAGCTCGGTATTCATCCATAAAAGAACCAGTCGTATAATTTTGGTAGATTTTGAAGAATTCATTTAGATAAATTGCGATGAAACGATTACGTGAGAGCCGATTTTTTTTGACATAGGGGGCTAAAGTTCCAACGCGCGCTTGAAGCTCAGGGGGAAAAGTTGAGATCTCGGTCAAAAAGTTGATCCCAGTCCCAACAACGACTTGGCTCAAACTTTGGGTCTCTAGATCAGCGATCCCTTCAGTTAGGATACCGCAGATCTTCTTATCATCGACTAAGACATCGTTGACCCATTTGATCGTGGGCTTTAGCGCCAGTGTTTTCTCTAAGGTGCGCGTGACCGCGATGGCAGTGGCCGTCGTAAGTAGACCAGGGTCAAAATCAGTGCTCTTGTTGGCTAAGAGGATACTGAGATAGATCCCTGTGTTTTTAGGTGAGATAAAATCTCGTTGATAGCGTCCATAGCCAGCTGTTTGGTGGTCGGCGATCACAACTAGTGGCGTTTGTAACGTAGTGTTTAATCCAAGTTCTTTGGCTTTGAGATTAGTCGAAGGAAGAGAGTCAAATACTTGGAGTTCTAGGTCTAAGTCTGAAGAAAGAGCCTGTAAGATCGCCGTTTGATTCAAAGTGTCACTATCGGTGTAGCGGTAGCCTACATGTGGTTTGCTGTCGATCTGATAGCCAGCTTCTTTTAGTTGTTTGATCGCTTTCCAGATCGCGGCTCGGGTGAGCTGTAAACGGTCAGCTAATTCTTGCCCAGAAAGATAAGTTTCACTTCTTGTCAATAACTCTAAAACACGTTCAGACGTTTTCATTGGGGCACATCCTTTTCAAAGTTTAGATATATTTTAACATGTTAGAGGCTAAGTTGTGATATGGTTAAATAAACTGATTTTTGGAGGGACTAAAATGAAAGTCAACACCAAAACATGGCTCAAGCTAGCCTTGATCTTGGTCAGTGGCCTATGTTTATATTTGTTTTTGCGCAATGATGCTTTTTTATATCAACAACCGATCGGAAAAGTGGTAGCTGTTAAGCAAGCTGCACCGGAAAAAACGACCGATGTGTATAATAACAGCGATGAGACGACCCAGCAGACCTTGACGTTAGAGATATTGAATGGTAAATACCGCGGGCAAAGTTTTAAAGTCAACAATACTTATTCAAGATCAGGTGGACTTGATCAAAAATATCATCTAGGGCAACAAATATTTGTCAATATCCATGAACATCGTGGACAAAAAGACATCGTGATCTCACACTATAAACGTGATGTCTATTTGATAATGCTGAGTTGGGCAGTCGTAGTCTTACTGTATTTAACGATGCAGTTTCAAGGGATACGTTCGTTGTTGAGCGTGATCTTAAATTTCGTCTTGTTTTTATTGATAGTTCAAGTAGATGTCTTCTTGAATCTGACGAACTTCTTTTGGCTTTTTGCAATAGCGGCCTTGCTTTTTACCGCATTATCCCTGGCGTTAGTGATCGGGCTAAACAAGCAATTTAGCGTGACTTTTTTGGCGATCTTTCTTGGGACGACTAGTGCGTTAGTCATTGGCTGTTTAGTTCTGTATTTTACTAAGAGTAAAGGCGTGCACTATGAAGCTTTAGATTTTGCGACCCAATCACCTAAGCAACTTTTCTTAGCGGCGACAGTGATCGGTTTGTTAGGAGCAGTTATGGATGCGGCGACTGATATCGTTTCAACACTTTTTGAGATGAAACGCAGCCAACCCGAATTGACGAAACAACAATTATTTAAATCGGGTCAAGTGATCGGACGTTCGGTCATGGGACCACTAGTCAATGTTTTGTTGCTGATCTTTTTTGCAGAAACGTTTGCGATGTCGGTCTTATATTTCAAGACGGGTAACAGTATCGCTTATACGTTTGAGTGGACCATGGCTTTAGGGATCGTCCAAGCGTTGATCAGTGGGATCGGGATCGTTTTGACTGTTCCGTTAGCTAGTTTTTTAAGTGCCCAGTTTTTAGGGGGGAAGTAAAATGTCGGCAATTAGTATTTTAACGCTTATTTTAGCAGGTTTGATGTTACTTGTTGGTGGTAAAGCTGGTCTAACTGCATTTTTTAGTGCCGTATTCAACTTTGTCATTTTGTTTATAACAGTCATCTTGATCACGGGTGGTTTGCCTCCAGTCTGGGTCGCCTTTTTTGCGGGAGTTTGTATCCTAGCGTTCACGATCTATATGGGAAATAAGGATG
>Peterbilt_p1__coassemble_1543_pt1 | contig 10462 bp, 12 predicted proteins | sample Peterbilt_p1__metabat2_high_PE_023 | metagenome-assembled genome bin Peterbilt_p1
TAACACCTAAACGTTCAGCCATTTCTTTCGGTTTTAACATTGTCATAATAACCACTCACATTTTTACTTCTTTCCATGGTTTGTTATAATAAATTTTTCTACATTATTCTATGTTTTTGGTAACAGTTACCCACTCCATTAGTCTCTGGTCACTTTTGGCAATCGCTATCTCTGATTCAGTCATTTTACGCATTTTGATATCCACGAGCTGATCGATCTTTTGAATAAATTCTTTTTTATCATAATACTTTTCTTCTGGCATTGTATTATCCCCGCTTCCAAGATGTTGACCTTATTTTGGACTTCTCTATCTAAGTTTTCAAGTAAGATGAATTGACTTTAGTCAAATAATCTCAGATACTAAATATAACTTTATTTATGCACATAAAAACACCATGCTATCGCGATAACATGGTGTCTGATCAGTATATTATTTGTCGATCTCAGGTGCTTGGTCTAACTCTGCACTTACCATCCAGATCTTCTTTTCAATATCAGTCTTGAAGCCGATAAAAATATCTTGCGTGCTGTGATCTTGTTCTTGATCACTAACTTTGATACCCTTTTGATATAATGCTTCGAGATAACGGTAGCCTTCTAGTAATTTACGTAAATGTTCTTGGATCGTCTTGTCATAGCTGCCAGGTTCATCTTCGATCTTCGTGTGGTCAGCCATTTCACGTAGGGTTGAATATGGGGCGCCATCAAGGATGATCAGGCGTTCTGAGATCACATCGAGTTGGTCATTGATCTCATCCATAAATTCATCCATCAATGGGTGTAACTTCAAAAAGTTGGTTCCACGCATGTACCAATGTGTTTGGTGAATGATCATTGACATTTGGCTCAAATCTGCAACAAGTTGGTTCAAAACTTTCTTTGTTTCTCCATACTTCATGTAAAATTCCTCCCAAGATAAATTAGAATGTTCCTACATTATTTACTAAACATTAATTTATCAGAAATTCTAAGAATTGAACTGAACCCTTCTAGACCTTATGATAACTGCAATTTTTATCACTTCCCTGTGCAGCTAAAAATTAAGTATGGTACTTGGTCGAAAGTCTCTCTAGAGTATTGTATCCCTTGGTACCATTTTCTCTATGATTTTTATACGCATCATATTCCTATCTTCTCTGCTACAATATTGAAATAGTAGCAACCATCTGGATTATCTATAGTCCCGTGTTCGTTGAACGTCAAAAAGTGATCTAAAAGGACTTTCTCTCTAAAGCGAGTATATGCAAATTCTGAGAAAGAAGTATTAGTAGGATCTATGCTGTTCCCCCATATTTCTTCCATCACTCTACAGTCTATCTTATACTTATACCCTAAATATTTATGTTTACCCACTCTAACTCCTCACTCATCCTAGTCAATTTTCCTACAAATATTTTATTACACCCCGTATATAGGTTTCCACTTTAAAATTCATTTTCACTAAAATTCGAAAAATAGCATCAAGAAATCACTAAAAAACAAAAGATTTTGACTATATGATTTCCTTCAGTCTCTGCCAAACCACGCAAAAATGTTACACCTTATGATAACTGCGATTTTTATTACTTCCCTGTGCCACTAAAAGACCCAAACTTACAAATTTAGCTAAATGCTTGTGAGCTGTTACTACCGATTTTTGGATCAGTTTAGCAGTTACCGTAGTATTTATACTTTCATGCTCCGTTAAATACTTGGTCACCAACACATATGTTTTAGCTTCACTACCCGTTAGCCCTTTAGGAATATCAATTTTTTGTTCTAAATCACTATTTACATTTAGATAACTTTTCAACGTTTTTAAAATGATCGCTAACATAAATTCAATAAATCTATTTGAGTTAGTTTCCTGATCGACTTGTTCTAAGACTTTATAATAGTCACGCTGATTTTCATAGATCATCGTCTCGAGCGGGATCCAAGCAAAGATCGGATCCCAATTAGCTAAGATCACTGTTTGCCACAAACGCCCCATTCGTCCATTTCCATCTGCAAAAGGATGGATCGTTTCGATCTCATAGTAAAAAACACAACTTTTGATAAGCTCAGGCATATTGTCATTTTTTCCCCAAGTAAATAGGTCATCCATCAGTGTTTGAAGATATTGCGGTCTAGCTCCCATATGCACAACATTGCCCATCTCATCAAATATCCCAACATCTCGACTGCGATACTTTCCAGCTTCGTTTACGATCCCAGCTGTCAAAAGGCGATGGGCTTTTAAAAAATCTTTTTGCCGATATGGATCTAAGGTCAAAATTTCTTCGTAAGCATCATACGCATTTTTGACCTCGCGTATCTCTTTAGGATCGTCTAAGATACGTTTACCATCAATAATATCTGTAACTTGTTTTTCAGTAAGTGAATTATTTTCGATCGCAAGTGACGAATGGATCGACTTGATCCGATTTTCTTTTTGCAACCTCCAATCACTTTTAACACGAAATTCTACGATCCCCAGTATCCTTGATATCTCGATCACTTGATGAAACATCGTATTTGTCAATGTAAATGGTGGTTTCACTGTAATTCCCCCAAAGTTTTTCTCCAATTATAATTTATCGCTCAGCTTACGAGCGATAAAAGCCCTATGCCAGGCATCCCCTGATCATAGAGCTTCTTGTGAAATATTTTATTTTGTCAATGCCACATCGACCCAGAGATCGTTATCTTTATTTGGATCTAAGGACATATTCTTAACATGCTTGGTGACTGAGATCGTATCATGAGTAAAGGCGATTGGGACGACGAAAGCTTCTTTATCCATGTAAACTTGCCACTTGTGGAATTGCTTCAAACGATATTTCTCGTCAAATGCCTTATCTGATTTTAGCGAATTGATCAATTCCGTGTTTTCCTTAGTCACAAAATGCCCATTGTTATAAGCTGAAGTGACTGTGTATGAATTAGCGATATCGGTCGGTTCTGGTGTAACGCCCCAAGCTCCAAACCACAAGTCATAATCTGTTGAACCACTGGATAGCTTTTCGACCATCGTGTTGAACTCTTGGAAACGTCCATTTAATAACTTAACGTGCACGCCTAGTTCTTTCCACTGTTGGATGTAGTTTTTGATGGTCTCTTCTTGGCTCTTACTTGAATCGTCAGCCATTAAAGTCAAAGTCAATTTTTTGCCATTAGGTTTTGTCCGATAGCCATCCTTTTGTAATTTATAACCCGCATCATCTAATAATTTCTTAGCTTTTTTCATATCTAGCTTATAGCCTTTGACTTCTTTAGCATTCCATTTACCAAATACATCGGGGACAACTGTATTCGCCCGATATGATAATCCTGAACTGAATTTTTTAGTGACTTGTTCAACATTCATTGCGTAGGCCATCGCTTGTCTTAAAGCACGATCACTACTTGGAGTATGCTTATCCATGACATTATTACCATCTTTATCGAGCTTACCGACTCTAAAGCCCATGTAAGAGTAGTAGTAAGTTTTCTTTCCCAATTGAACGAGATCTTTATCCTTTTTGAGTGCGTTATAGATCTGTGGTGATTGTGCTAGCATAACATCAAATTTACCCGCTTTGATCGCTGCTACGGCTTTACTATTATCGATCGTCTCAACTATGATCTTAGCGACATGTGGTTTCTTGTAGTAATAAGTATTTGGCACCCATTCGATCGATTCACCTTGGACCAGTTTCTTGATTTTAAATGGTCCGTAAAATAATGGCTTTTTCCGTAGCTTATCACTTGCTACTAGATCTTTCATTGCGACATTTTTTAGGTAATGGTAAGGTTCAGCCGATTCTAAAATATAGCCCGAACCGGTAGTCATCATTGTCGGTTTCATCTTTTTAAAATGAATAACTAAGGTCTTATCATCTTTTTCTTCCAAGCCTGAGATCTTGTCAGCAGTCCCGTTATGGTATTCTCGCATACCCTCTATATTTTCTAACTCTTCACTATAATGTGACGAACCCACCGCTTTATTAGCTACGATCTCATAGGCAAAACTTAGATCGCGTGCAACTACTGGATGTCCATCCGACCATTTGGCGCGCTTTGAGATCTTGACTGTAGCAGTCTTAGTCTTACGGTCAAAACTGATATCAGCTAACCCACCACGCTTGAATTCATTATTGGGGTCGATCTTAAATAAGCTGACCATCCCAAACTGCGCAAGTTCTAAGGTCGGTTCATCATCGGCGATCTCTGGCGAAAAGATCCCCTTGAACGCTCCATTATTGATATAGCCTACACGCAATGTCCCACCTTTTTTAGCCTTTTTTGGATTCTTATACTCCATCTTCAAACTGTCAGCTTGCACTTGCCATAAAGGTTCACTGATCCAAAAGATCATCATTCCCAACAATAAAATCGCTACTTTACCTAACTTTGCTTTATTCATGGTAATTCCTCCCCAAAAGCCACATACTACGACAACATCATTCCATAATTTAAAGTCACCTCTCTTCTTTTTCCGAAATTATAATCCTATCTCATATCAATTTCAACATAAATTAATCATTTCGATAACTTTTATATTATGATTTTTAAAGATAAATTATTTGATAATTTATCAAAGACTGTGACATGTCCCAATATAGCTAATAAGAGAGCCCACCACGACACAAAATACGCATCATGGTGAGCCCTCTCACCCACTCTTAAAAAGCTTATTTAGTTTTTAGGTACAAATTTAAATTTTATCCACGGTTTGACAAAATCTAACAGCATCAATTCTTCTGGCGGGATCTTGCCAACCAAATTCTTGCGCGGATCACTGTGTGGTTCTAAAACGATCTGGAGCTCATTTTTATACTTGCCAAAGTTATCATTGCCGATCACCACATCGCCTCTTTGAAATTCTTTGGTATTATGGCATGTAGATCAAGACTGCGATCACCAAATTGATCGCTGCCAAAAGACCACCCGCAAAGCTTTGTGTTGCCAAGAAACCGCCGATGATCGGTGGTGTGACCCAAGGTGGCATTACCGTAGCCACAGGGACCCAGCCAAAGCTCGTTGCAAAATAAGCTGTTGTAACACAGACCATTGGAGTTACGATAATAAGATAGCCGCCTTAGCTTTTTGGATCTGCAAAGGTTTAGTCCTAAATATCACAGGCTTTACTTCGAGCAAACCTGTAGCAAGATTTGCTTTTAGCGTACTAAAATAGCTCCAACATTTCTTCTGATCTACCACAATGGATATAGATCTAGTCCAAAAAATTTTTTACCGTAATAGCCGATCGCTTCAGCTAAAAACATCCCACAAAAAACCATCAATATAGGTGTACCGACCAAAATAGCGATCACCCAGTAATATTTGCGTGCAACTAAGCAAAAAAGGGCGACAAACTCGATCCCAAAAGCTTCTAACACCGTACTAACGGGTAAAACCATGAAAAAATACTAGTGCTACAATGATCGCGACTTTTGGAAATACAGTATTTTCTTCCCATATTTCAAGTATGTCCCTCTTCCCCTTTCACGACACATCGCTACACTATAATTATACAATGCTAAAGGAGTGCGAAATAATGTGACCAGTGCCGGATAGATAACAAAAAGAGCACCATGATTCCTTTCATCGTGGTGCTCTTTTCATTATTTAGACACAGATCTATTATTCAAACATCCGCTTAGCTGCGCGTAACAAGACCCGTGGATCCTTGTCATAACGCGGTGTCTTGACTAACTGGCTTTCTGGGATACCAGCGAAGTGATAGGCTGCGATCTCACCGGAACGAACAGCACTTTGTTCGGTAAAGACCATCTGATATGGTTGTTCTACAAATTCACCCGTAAAGGCTAAGTTCGTCGAGTGAGTTGGAATAACTTCTGGCCGATCGCTCTTAGCACGGTTATTGAACAAAGCAGAAGCATATGGCATGTAAACAGGAATACAATTGATCACACTATCCATGATCGCTGCTTCTTTTTCTTTGATATTGACAGGACCGGGATCGACCTTAGAAAGTTGCCCGATCAGTTCTTGTAGCATCTCTTTACCGGTCATCTTGATGTATTGCTTATCGACAAATTCACCCCGCCGTCTTGGGTAAAGGAAGTAACCCCATAAGACGGTCTCATTTGGCTTTTGCGTCGTAAAGTGCGGTTGATGGTGAACGACGATCGACATGTTGACATCTTCGTGACCTAGTGGCGTGATCGGCTCGGTTGATAGGAATGAATTGAGCGCATTGCCCGGTAATTGGGTCGTGATCCGAGTGATCTCATTTAACAACAGGTGATCTTTGGTCGTCAAAGTAAAGCTGACCCATTCTGAAGCATTCCGATCAGCAAAGAATTTATCGGGATTACCCAAATTATAGAAATGTTGGGTCGCTTGCTTCCACAGTGATGAAGCAGCCCCATAGTCCATATTTTCCGGGGCAGGTGTATTGAAGTCACCCAAGCTAGCCGAGTCTGTGATCGAACCATTCGTAAAGAAGACAGCGGTATCGGAATCGATCGTGACATGTTTTTTCTCATTTGTCGCCGTATCTAAGATCTCCAAGCCAGTGACCGTGATCTCATCTTGCATCGAAGTCTCTTTGAAATCAAAAGCTTCGACCCGACTATTCATCACAAACTTGCAACCTTGACCTTCGAGGTATTTGATCAAAGGCAACATGATGCTTTCAAATTGATTATAACGTGTCCGATTGACCCCAACTAAGTGTTCGATCTGAGTAAATTCATAGATCATTTGATGCATGTAACGCCGTAATTCTTGCGCTGATGATTCGACACGAAAGGCAAAGGTCGTCTCCCACATGTACCAGAAATTTGTTTGGAACATATGTGGATCATCTTTAAAGTATTCAGCGATCGAAACATTGTCCAATTCTTCTTCCTTATCATCAGGCAACATGATCAAACGAGTCAACAACATGCGGTCTAAATTATTCAGTCCTAGTTTGTGACCATCAATGATCCCTTTGCCCCCTTGCATCAACCGTGCTTTGTCAAAGGTCCGGTGTTTGCTATCAAAATCACGCGTATCTTCAGCGGCTGTCATGCCAGGCTCTGTTACTGAAGGGATCCGATCCAACAAGTCCATCAGATCAACATAAGTCCGATAATTCAACATTCGACCCCCCCGTGCAACATAGCCCTTGGTGTTTTCCATTGGATGGTTCTTGTTCCAATACTGTTCAGCGGCTACTGAGGCGGCAGCACCATCATTTGCTCCATGTAGATCAAGGGCATAAAAAGTGATGTCTTCGCCGCGCCAGTGACCCTCTTGGATCAGATAAACAGCGGCAGCCATATTAGCAATACCAGCACCGATCATTACTGCTTTATTCTTTAACATAACATATCACCCCATCTATCAAATTTCATCTCCATTATAGTTCTCTTGCAGTAAAAATACAGATAAAGACACTCAAAAAAGCGACAAAAGTCTTATTTTGTCGCAAATGATCACTCAGTTCAAAAACTGCTTTAATTTTTACCAAATTCTATTAAAATATCACCTAAAAGTTGCGTTCCATCCCCAAAATCCTGAAGGCGAATATGCTCATTAGGGCTGTGCACTTGGCTTCCAGCATAAGACACCCCTAAGATCACGATCGGTAAATTCAGTTCATTGCCAAAGATCTCAGCGGGACCGCCACCGGCTGAATTAGGCAGATACTTAGTTTGTTTTCCGTAGTGCTCTTTGGCCTTAGCAAGGACTAATTTGATGAAAGGATCACTCATCGGGGAACGATAACCATTTTCACCGAGACGATATCTGACTTTCAGATCAGCAAAGCCATTTTTATCTAGATGTTCTTGGATCAACTGGGCGATCTTTCTAGGGTCTTGCGAAGGCGTCAACCGACAATCTAATTTTGCCGAAGCCATATGTGGGATCACGGTTTTGACACCTTTACCTTGGTAGCCAGCAGTCAAACCATTGATCGTCATCGTCGGCTCATTGACTAACGCTACTTTATGCTCGGCTTTGACGGTCCGTCTCAAACCAGCCCGACTGATTGCCACATCTAAATCAAAATCATAGGCGAAGACCGCTTCTTCTTCGGCCTTACTCAACGGTTCGACATCATCATAAAAGCCTTCGACTAAAACTTTACCGGTATCATCACGCAAAGTAGCTAAACCACGAACTAAACGCCAAGCAGCATTTTCAGCATATGAAGCTAACGATGAATGCAGATCGATATCAGCTGTTGTCGTTTCGACATCAAAGACCGTGATCCCCCGCATACCACCGACGATCTGATAATTGTCGACGTAGTTTTTGCCACCGCCTTCCCAAATACACGCATCTGCGGCTAGTTTAGCTTTGTTTTCCTTAATGATCTGTTCGACATGTAAACTGCCGATCTCTTCTTCACCTTCAACAAAAAATTTCACGTTGACAGGCAAACCACCATTTGCCTGAAAATATTTAACTAAGACTAAGCGTGAGATCAGCTCGCCTTTATTATCGGAAGCTCCTCTGGCATAAAGTTTTTCCTCCCTGATCGTCGGTTCAAAAGGATCACTTTCCCATTTCTCCAAGGGTTCTGGTGGCTGAACATCATAGTGCTGATAAAACAAGATCGTTTTAGTCGGATCATTACCAGTAAATTCAGCAAAGATAGCTGGCGCATGTTCCGGACTCCCTAATTTTTCCACCCGAGCTGCCCCTAACTCATTAAAAACTTTCACCAGATACTCTGCCGTCTCGGGGATCTCTTTTTGCTGGGCTGAGATCGAACGCAAACGCAACAGCTCAAAATAGTCCGGTAAATGTTTTAACGCAAATTCACGTAAATTTTCTTTCATATTGCTCACTTCCTTTAGAAAATCACTTCATTTTTTTCTAAAGTATATTTAATATATTTTTCGTTGTCAATCAAAAAAGGCACTTCTGACAAGCGCCCCACTAGCTTAATTTTTCCTGACTCGCAGACGTTTCAAAATAACCTCTAAAATCATGTATACACCAAACATCACAACGATCATTATAACTATGTTTATCCCGATCTCAAGCCAAGTATCATTAGGTAAATACCAAAACAAAAACAGATCACAAATGATATAACCGATCACGTTATACAAGATCTCCTTGTCAGCTTTCATAGTTTCCTCCTTATTGTGATAGCGCATCCATATCTAATCTTATTATAACATAATTATTGGCCTCAACGTTGTAACCATTGACATCACAACTCCAGCAAAGTATAGTTGACTATATTGAAGTCATATTTAAAGAGGTGATATTCATGCAGATCTCAAGCCGTTTCACGATCGCTATGCACATCTTGACTTATATCGCTACTGCTCCAGCAGAAGAAAAAGTGACTAGTGAGATCTTAGCTGATAGTATCCAAGTCAATCCTGTGATCATCCGCAATATCTTGTCGCAGTTAAAAAAAGCAGACTTGATCACTGTCAAACGTGGGCAAGGTGGCGCAACGATCATTAAGCCGTTTGACCAACTGAGTTTATTTGATGTCTATCGAGCTGTCGATAGCGTTAAAGATGGAGTTCTTTTTAGTTTTCATGAGAATCCTAACCCAAACTGTCCTGTCGGGCGTAACATCCATAACATTTTGGATGATAAATTGCTTCGCGTCCAACAAGCGATGGAAAATGAACTAAAAGCGATCACATTAGCTGAAGTTTTACAAGATGCCGATAAGTATCTCGCTAACAAATAGATAATGAGAAGACCGCTATCTATGTAATAGAAATGTGTTCGGCAATACGGCGCTGACCGTATTGTCGAACACTCTTTATTTATAAGCATCTTTTTGCAATTGATAAAGTTCGCGGTAAGCCTGATCAGACTGTAACAACTGGGCGTGCGGAGCAAAACCAGCAATAGTACCATTTTTCAAAAACAAGACCCGATCGGCTAAATGCACGGCTGACATTCGGTGCGTCACAAATAAGATCGTCTGCCCCGTGTCGGCTGCTAGAAATTCTTGATACATTTGTTGTTCACTGCGCGCATCTAAGGCTGAGGTCGGTTCATCCAAAAAACATAAGCTACTGTCTTTGTATAAACACCTAGCTAAAGCGATCTTTTGCCATTGGCCCCTAGAAAGTTCAGTTCCATGATCGAACTCTTTGCTTAAATTTTGTTGCAGATCTGCTTCTAATATAGTTAGCCCAACACGCGCTAAACAGGCTTTTATCTTAGAAATCGGACCTTTTTTTAACACCGAAACATTAGTGACCACACTCAACTTAAAACGACTAAAATCCTGAAAAGCTGCACTGAGATATTTGCGATAGCTTGCACACCGATACATAGATAACGGCGTCTCATCCAATAGGATCTGACCTTTGCTTGGATCATAGTAACGCAATAAGAGTTTCACTAAAGTTGATTTTCCGGAACCATTTTCACCGACGATCGCGATCTTTTCGCCTGCATTGAACTCCAAATTCAGGTCATGTAATACTTCTACCTTTGAAAAAGGATACGTAAACGAAACATCCTCCAACTTGAGTTTTTTAAAATCACCTTTAAATTCTAAAGTCCCATCGGTTTG
>Peterbilt_p1__coassemble_2149_pt1 | contig 8000 bp, 6 predicted proteins | sample Peterbilt_p1__metabat2_high_PE_023 | metagenome-assembled genome bin Peterbilt_p1
CCTAAAGATATCTTTCGGGTCATCTTCAATTTAGGCATAGCGACGCTGACCAGTCTAGTGTGTGCCAGCATCATGCTTATCCCTGGGATCTTGGCTGTTAAAAACTCGACCCGTTCTGGGGGAGCATTTGCGAACGGCTTGACGCTTTACCCCCCCTATTACTACCTAGCATTACCGAGTCAGCTGATCAATGGAGCTAACCGTGATTTTTACTTTTGGAGTGCGCTAGGATTTGCTAGCTTGGCGTTTTTTGCGCTCGTTTATATCGTATGTGAACGCAAAAAATATCCGCTATTATTTGGGAGCTTTTTGCTGAGTTTTATCATGTTGCTCTTTCCATTTTTCGGCGCAGTTTTTAACGGGATGCTTGCACCGTCAAATCGGTGGACTTTGCTAACATGTTTACCGATGGCCTTAGCAGTTTGTTGCTTGATAAAAAATAGCCACAAGCTCACACAAAAGAGCTTAAAAAGCTTTACGTATAGCCTACTGATCTATGTAGCCTATATTGGCGTGACTTATCTATTCCAAAATGATGAAAAACTCTTCATCCCGGTCGTCTTTTTATTTATCTTTTGGAGTATTTTGATCGCTTCAAACATGCCCAAGATCCGCTCAAAATTACCAGCCCACCTATTATTATGGGCCTTGATCGCTAATGTCTGCTTTAATGCTATCTACTTTGAAGCACCCTATAACGGTGGCTATGCGACCGAAATGTTACCCGCTGGTGCCTATAAGACTTTAAAAAATGAGCGTTTCTTTGGTTTAGACAAAGCGTTGCCCGATCCGCAAACTGATTTTTACCGGATCTCGACTTTGAGCAAGAATTATGAATTGGGTTCAGATTACCATCTCTACAATGTTTTAGGTTCTAAACTCTATTCGATCAATTCATACTACTCACTTCAAACTAAGTCCTTAGGCGATTTTTCAAATGTGATGCAAAACTCACAGTATGAAGCTAATATTCCCTTGGGCCAAGTTTCTGACCGAACAGTATTGAATAATTTCTTAGGCGTCCGCTATCTGTTTGCCTTGCCCAACCAGCCTAACGCTAATAAAATCCCTTATGGTTATGAGCTGGCTAAGACGACCCAAAAGCTCACTGATCCAAATGGAAATAGTAAAAAAGATCAACAAACTTTGCTCTATCAAACAAAAAATGCTTTTCCACTGTTGTATCTCCAGTCTAAAGCGATCGCTACTTCGACTGCTGATAAATTAAATCCCACCCAACGTGAACGGGCTTTAGCTTTAGGGGTCGTGGTCGATGATAAGCTAGCTAAAAATTATCCTACAACGACCATCACTTCTGAAGTCGTTGAAGTCCCTTATCGTTTGATCTCAAGCCGGGGAACGGTGATCTCACCCCAAGACCTTGTAAAACAAGATAGTGATGAGACCTACCAGATCATGTTAGAAGAACCCGAAAAGTACGGTGCAGGCGAATTACATTTTGATTTTTCTCAGATCAAATACACGCCTTTCACATTTAGTGAGCAGTTAGCTTTGGAAAAACGCAAGCAAATTAACGATCTGACCCAAGGGATCTTAGCGAAAAATGAACTTCTAAGTTCCTACAAATATTTCCGTTACCACATCCTACAAGGATCGCCGGACAACAGTTTTTCACTTAGTGTAACTTCAGACCTTGGGCAAGAAAAACTCTTCCAGCCTAAGCAAAACGCTTTATCATTTTATAAGACTGTTACTCAGGGTACTTTAAATAGTGGCTATTTCAAAGAATTACCTGCAAGTTTGACTTTGACGCCATCTAAACTTGGAACATATAGTTTTAAATTAAAGATCTACGTTGAAAAGCTGGGCACTAGCTATGATAAGCAAGTCCAACAACTCCAAAAACAGGCTTTACAAGATGTCAAATTGACCAAAAATGGTGTTAGCGGTAATATTACCGCCACCAAAAAAGGGATCTTGACGTCTTCGATCCCGTACTCAAAGGGCTGGGAAGTTACGGTCGATGGTAAAAAACGCACCGTCATCAAGACTAATCATGCTTTTATCGGGACGACCTTAACTAAGGGAAAACACCACGTAAGTTTTACTTACCACTTACCTGGCTTAAAGATCGGGGCTTTATTATCAGCACTAGGGCTGCTATTATATGCTAGCTTAGGCCTTTTCGCATTTCTGAAAAATAAAAAAGCCACTAAAACCGTATAAATAGTAAAGGACCCATCATGATGCATTTGCATCGTGATGGGTCCTTTGTCAGTTAGTTATTTAATGCTTTTTATCAACTAAAATCCTGTGGTCGGTCAGCCAACTGACCAAAGTGGTAGGCGATCGCATCTAAGATCCGCCGACTAGCTTGCCCATCACCATATGGATTTTTAGCTTGTGCCATTTGTTGATACTGGTTCTCATCTTCTAGCAACGCCGTCATTTCACGTTTGACGTTTTCGTATTCAGTCCCGACTAACTTAAGCGTTCCAGCTGCGATTCCTTCCGGACGTTCGGTCGTATCGCGCAAGACCAATACAGGTTTGCCCAAGGATGGAGCTTCTTCTTGGACCCCACCAGAATCACTCATGATAAAATGGCTTCGGGCTGCCAAATTGTGAAAATCAACAACATCTAGCGGGTCGATCAAATGGACGCGCTCGACCCCATCAAAGGCAGTATGGGCTAATTTTTGCACCGTGGGACTGAGATGGACGGGATAAATGATCTCGGTATCAGGATGCTTGGCCACAACATCTTTCATCGCCTTAAAGACTTGTTCCATCGGTTTACCTTGATTTTCCCGGCGATGCATCGTTACTAAAATAACTTTTTTAGAAAAATCAACTTTTTCCAAGATATCATGTTGATAATCTTGAGCAACCGTTTGCTTTAAGGCATCGATCGCCGTATTTCCCGTCACATAAACTTGCTCTACAGGATGATTTTCTTGTAATAAATTTTCTTTACTTTGCAGAGTCGGCGCAAAATACAGATCGCTCAAAACATCGGTCAACTGCCGGTTCATCTCCTCGGGATAAGGCGAATACTTATTCCAAGTCCGTAACCCTGCTTCAACGTGACCGATCGCAGTTTTATTGTAAAAGGCCGCTAAACTAGCAGCAAAAGTCGTTGTTGTATCACCATGAACTAAGATGATATCCGGTTTTTCGGCTTGGATCACTTGTTCTAAACGATTCATCACATTAGTCGTGATCGTTGTGATCGTCTGATCTGGTTGCATCACATCAAGGTCATAGTCAGGGGTGATCTCAAAAATTTCGAGTACTTGATCTAACATTTCACGGTGCTGAGCTGTCACAGTGACAACAGTCTCAAATTCAGCCGCACGTTTTTTTAATTCTAAAATCAATGGTGCCATCTTGATCGCTTCTGGACGAGTTCCAAAAATTGGCATCACTTTAAGCTTTTTCACGTACATCACTTCCTAAAAGTTTTGTATTTCATCTTATTATAACAATAGTTAAGCTCAAACAAAAATTTAATTGTACCTTAATTCAAGCTACTTATGGTATTATAGATAAAAAATAAGGAGGAATTTTTATGGCCATTGCAAATTTCGAACATAAACTCGCCCAATATGCTCACTTGATCATAAAAACGGGGGTCAACATTCAACCTGGACAAACTGTTGTCCTATATATCTCAGTGACGCAACAACAATTAGCTCATTTGATCGTCAAAGAAGCCTATGCTGCTGGAGCAAATGAAGTTATCGTTAAATGGAATGATACCTTCACTAGCCGGCAATTTTTAGCCCATGCTTCAGAAGAACGCCTAGAAAACATTCCAGCCTACGTAAGCGCTGAAGCAGATTATATCGTGGATAAGCATGCCGCACGGATATCAGTGATCTCTGAAGACCCCGATGCATTTAGTGGGATCGACCCCAAACGGATCGCTAAAAACCAGGCTGCGATGGGAAAAGCTCTTTTAAATGTACGTAAAGCGACCCAAAACAATGACCTTACCTGGACTGTCGTTGCTGCTTCAGATGTAGCTTGGGCCAAAAAAGTTTTCCCTGATCTAAGTGATACTGAATCTGTCGACCGTCTTTGGGAGGAGATCTTTAAGACTTGTCGGATCGATCAAAAAGACCCGATCAAAGCGTGGCAAGAACACGATCAAACCTTGCGTAATAAAGCTAAATGGCTCAATGACGAACAATTCGTGGCTCTCCACTACACTTCCCCTAAGACCGACTTGACTATTGGATTACCTAAAAACCATATTTGGGAAGGTGCTGGTAGCTTTAGTGTCGAGGGGATCGAATTTATGGCTAATATGCCAACTGAAGAGGTCTTCACTGCGGCTGATAAAGATCGGATCGACGGCTATGTCACTTCGACTAAACCACTTAGCTATGCAGGCAATATTCTAGAAGATATCAAGTTTACATTCAAAGCTGGTCATGTAACTAAGATCGAAGCTAGCTCCGGACAAGATATCTTAGAACATTTAGTCGAAACTGATGCTGGGGCTAGCTCCCTTGGTGAAGTAGCACTTGTTCCCGATCCTTCACCGATCTCACGTTCAGGGATCGTCTTTTTCAACACTTTATTTGATGAAAATGCCAGCAACCACTTAGCGTTAGGAAGTGCCTATCCTTTCAGTATCCAGGATGGAACTACGATGGATGATGAAGCATTGGCAGCGGCTGGACTAAATCTCAGCCAGATCCACGTCGATTTCATGATGGGTTCAGCTGACATGAATATTGACGGCATCCGTGCTGATGGTACAAAAGCCCCGATCTTTAGAAACGGTGACTGGGCTTAATTTCAGCACAAAAAACACCCTTGATCTCTAAAAATGAGCACAAAAAAGGAAGGCTAAAAAACCTTCCTTTTTTTTGTATTATTTTAGTGTACCAACTTTAGGTAATTTAGTTAGGACTGCTTTTTCGTGGGGAGCATGGGCGATCGCAGCACTGAGATCGTTACCAGCTGTGTTCCCGTGGTGCTTGCCACCCTTCCAAGCAGGTACTGCAGTAACATCATAGACAACACCATCGATTGCAACATAAGCTGGACGTCCATCTTGCCCGTCATATTGCGCTAACTGGGTCAAATCAAATTCTTTTTCCATACAGATCCCTCCAATTAATAATTAGCTCTTTCATTCTAACACTACCACATTGCGCTTTATAGACCAAATAATTTGTTTTATCTTACCCTAATAAGACTACGCGAATCAAAAGATACCCTCCGACCATCAGTGCCAACACACCGATGACAAATAAGATAACTTTCATTATGATCGACTCTTTTTCGTGCATATTGACCGCACTAATGATCATCAACAACCCAAACAAACATACCAACAGAATAATTAGCGTTGTTGAAAGTCGCATATCCTCACCTCAAGTTACTAAATATTTCATCATTTAAAATTATAATACTTTCCTTGGAAGTTTTCATGAAAATTAAGCTCATTTAGTGAAAGTTTAAAAATAACACAAAAAGACTAGAACGAGCCTAGTCTTTTAAAACTTATTATTATTTTATCTTAGTACCAGCCGTTTTGTAACCAGTGTTGTTTAGCGTTTGTCCAAGAACCGTAACGTGAAGATACGTAGTTGTTAGCAACACGTTCTTGGTTTTCAGCTGAGTAGTCACCATTCAAGTATGAAGCTGATAATTGGTATTTACCGATGTATTGACCGTTTGTTACTGTGTAAGAACCACCGGATTCCTTACCTGCGATCCATTCGCGAGCAGCTGCTTCATCACCGTTACCGGTCGTATTTGTTGTTTGTTGTTGAGTAGCTGTGTAGCTTTGACCTTGTGCTGCTTGTTGAACTGCTGCTGCTTGGGCTGCTTGTTGTGCTGCAGCTTGAGCTTGAGCGGCTGCTTGGGCTTGTGCTTGCGCTGCTTGTTGTGCTTCAACTGCTGCTTGAGCTTGGGCTTGAGCCACTTGTTGAGCTTGGTCAGCTTGAGTTGTTTGTGTTGTTTGTGCTGGTTGAGCAGCTACAACTGGTGCTTGTTCAACTGTTTGTGCTTGACCGCCAACTTCGATCTTTTGACCTGGGAAGATCAAGTTGATGTTTTCTAAGTTGTTTAATTGTTGAAGAGCTTCAACTGTTGTGTTATTACGCAATGCGATGTGTGAAAGTGTATCACCTGCATTAACTGTTACTGTATCTGCATTTGCGGCAGCTGCTGTAGCAGCGGTAAAACCTACGACTGTTGCGGCTGACAATAAAACCTTATTTAAATTCATAAAATATATTCACTCCTGTAAAATTCTTCTACTTATATGTTTTTAAATTCAATTATTTATTTTTCTAATAACATCCAAAGCTCAAAGCTTTTTAGCTCCCTGCGAGCTAACAATGAATAGTATACGGATTGTTTGTGACATTAAAGTACCAAAAACTTTACCTAAAATGGATGTTATGTAATATTTGTTACATTTCGTAATATTTAGTAACAAAACTTTTGTACTAAAATTATCTATGTTTAAACTCAAGCCCGTAATAGCGCCGTTCTTACCTTTTACAAGTTTTATGACAAAAAAAGCCGATTTTTTACCAATTCTGACCAAATTTTTTTGAAAAAATTCGAAAAAAATTTTTTCAACGGCCAAAAAACGGTTATTTTTTCGAAAATTCCGCTTTTTTAGCCATTCTTGTTACATTCATGAAATAGTGTAACACCCATAACGAACATAAGTTCGTATTTTTGGTCGAGATTTTATCTTAACTTCCACTTGTTGCCAAATATTTATGACAAAAATACGTCATTTAGCGCAAAATATAAAAAAATCAGGCAGTGGTCTGACCCACTACCTGATCTTTACTACTATACATTAATTATTTTTTTTAGCATCATGCTTTTTACGATAGAAAGTAACACCACCCACTACCAGTAAGATAATGCACAATGCACTGACGATCAACCGGAGATCATTTCCCTTAAAAATGGCATCCCCACCAAAAGCATATAAAAATGATGTCGGTAAAACACCGATCACGATACATAAGAATTGCTTTCTAAAATCCATCTTCAAACGAACTCCCATATAATTGACTAAAAACGATGGGATGATCGGGATCATATAGCCTAGGATCAATGCGACCATTTTGTTCTTAAAATGAGCCAAGCGCTCTAAGATCCGATTAGGGTGCTTAGTTTCCTTATTAAAATCATGATTTTCATCAAACTTAGTAAAAAAGCCAGCTACTAGTGCATTTCCTAGTGAATTGCCTGTAATATTCATCAATAATCCGATAACAGGCCCAAAACAAACACCATTAAAAATACAGATAACTGAACTTGAGAGTGCTGGCACAGCCGAAGTGACCGCCGTCAATAAAATCAACAATAGTGCATCTTTAGGACCACGATCACGAAATGTATGCATCAAAACACTCTTATCATGTTTAGGATCTAAAAATTGTAAATACTGCGCTTCGTTATTTTTGAAAATAATATAGATCAGTACTGCTGCCAAAACGATCCCTAAACCACTTAAACAATATAATAATTTGCGATGTCTAATGTGTAACTCGGTCATCTCGCTTCCCCTACCTTATCTTTCTTTAGTTTAAGTTTAACAATTAATTTAAGAAAGTTCCAGTTACTCAAAATGTCCACTTAGTATAATCTACATATTATAGGTAGAAACTCGCAAAAAACACCTTTCTTATCCCATTGATATTATCGCTTCAATAACATCTAAAATAATATAGTTATATTTGTAACTGTCCCCATTCAAAGGTACAATATTAATTTTTTTAGATTTGTACTCGATATCCCCCTTTATATAATGAAAATATATCTTAAAAGAAAGCAGGTTTTTTTAATGAAAAACAAGTTTTTTATTGCATTTTTAAGTGTATTTTTCCTTTTTGGTTTAACAGCCTGTTCTAATGATAAAGCAAAGGATACTGCAAGTAGTTCTTCTAGCAGTTCTAGCAGTTCTACCAGTTCCAGTAGTGCTAAAAGTTTGAGCAGTAAAGCCAGTTCGACCAGTAAAAACTCACTTTCACGTGCTAGATCAACCAAAGG
>Peterbilt_p1__coassemble_2732_pt1 | contig 6638 bp, 6 predicted proteins | sample Peterbilt_p1__metabat2_high_PE_023 | metagenome-assembled genome bin Peterbilt_p1
TATTTTCAATTTACCGAAACGATCTCATAGATATCTTTATCGATCACCGTTTTACCGTCCTGTTCATACGCACCCTCACCCTCGTGGATACGTTTAACAGTTACTGTCCGTCCTTGATAAGTAACTTGTTGATCACCCCAAGTTGCTTCACGATAAAAATCCTCAAGTGAAACATTAGGATCACATATTCCTGCTTGGACTGCTAAACGATAGTAAAAATCCATCCCATCGGTTATAGTCTGTCCAACAACAGAACTGGTCGCTGCCGGCGCTTGGCTTGATGCAGTAGCTGGTTGCTCCCCAGCCACCCCCTTTGTCACTGGGGCATGTGAAGCGGCGGCTCGACTGCTTGACGTTTCACTGACTTGGCTTTCACTAGAACTACTGCTACTAGTTTTCTTTTTAGTTGTTTGGCTAGTTTTATGGCTGCTACTAGATTCTTTTTTGACCTTAGTTTGGGGCAAACACCCTGTCATCAGGGGTAACAGGCAAACAAGCACGCCCAAAACACGTAAATGCTTTTTCATGTTATCACCTCATGGCACACTAAGCTTATTGTAAAAGGGTATTGTATAGGTCCAAACCTAATTTATTCATGGCAGATCGTTCTTCATTGTTATCACCATTTTGGGTCAAAACAACGACAACAAAGGCACCTTTTTCATTTTCAATGATCGCTGCATCATTTAAGATCCCGTAATTTTGCATGATACCAGTCTTATTGTAGACTTTAGCCCCAGTTGGTAGGTCGCGAACTAATTTATCATGATCACGGTTCTTGTTTAAAATATCTAAGAATTCAGCACTGTCACTCTTACTGATCAATTTGTGGTTATAAACTTTCTTCAACAATTCACCCACATCAGCAGCCGACGTGATGTTATCTCGGCCAGCCTCAAGTGACTTCGTATCCATCATCTTACGTTGTAACTTAGTATCATAGGCTCCCATCTTTTCGATCTGTGCATTGACTTTATCGATCCCACCTAAAGCATCGATCATGATGTTAGCCGCTGTATTGTCACTTTCATCGATCATATAAGTTAATAATTCACGGTAAGTAAAGGTCTTACCGGCTGGCATGTTTTGGATCACACCCGTCCCGCCAACTTTATCAGCATTGGAAAGGGTATACGTATCGTCTAAATTGATCGTCCCGATCTTTTGTTGGGCATAGGCTGCCGCTAAAATAAAGAGCTTGATCACCGAAGCTGCACTTTGGGTCTGATTGTTCAAAAGATAACTCACATCTTCGTTCATCGGTGCCACGTAGACCGTTTTATCACCAGCGATCCCGCCGATATCACTAGCTACAAGTTCTTTGACTTTAGCTTCATCAAAGTTGGACTTTGAACTTGGAGCTTCACTACTGCTAGAAGCAGCGCTACTACTCTCTTTTACAGTCGAACTTTTATCCTTACTACTACTTTTAGCTACAGAAGTCGGTTCGTTAGCTGGTTTATTGAGTGTATTATAGGCAAAATACCCACCAACACTTAAAACAAGTAGCCCTGCAACTACACCAATGATTATCCCGGCTAGATTGCTTTTATGTTGGGGAACACCCGCATAAGGCCCTTGCGTCCGCGAATAGGTCGGTTCTGGCGCTGGCGCTTGCTTTGGAGCCGTGCCATCAAATGGGGTACCACATTGGTCACAAAAATCATTTTTGATATCATTTGGAGTCCCACAATTTTGGCAGATCTTTTCTGGCTTAGAGCTTGGCATTTGCTCAATTGGATCTGGCAAGGTCTCACCACAACTTTGGCAAAATTTTGAGCCAGCTGGATTAGTCGAATTACATTTTGGACACTTCACATCTTAACATCCCTTCATTATCTCTAGTTTTAGTATTATTCTAGCTAAAATTGGTCGTTTTTAATAGGTACCTTATCCTTGAAACTTTCCTTGGTTTTTTCACTATTTTTAGCTACAAAATTGCTTTTCTTTGTCTAAGTGGAAAATTAGCGTTATCCTTAAAGTAACGTGAGTTTTAGCACTTCACGATTTCAAGGGGGCATTAATTATGAGTGAAAAATTTAGTTCACACTATGATGTTGTCGGTAGTTTTTTACGACCAAATAAATTAAAACATGCTAAAGAGGATTTAGCAAACGGTAAGATTGATCAAGCCAATTACGATGAGATCTTGAAAAAAGAGATCAAACGTGTTGTTGAAAAACAAGCTAAACTTGGCTTAAAGGATGCAACCGATGGTGAAGTTGGTCGCAGTTGGTGGCATTTAGATTTTCTTTGGGGCTTCAAGGGCGTCAAACGCTATGATTATCGCCAAAGTTATAAATTCCACGGGGAAAAGACCCGAACTGACAATGTTGAATTGGGCGGCCGTATCGAATATAATCCCGACCACCCCTTCTTTGAACAATTTAAGTATCTAAAGAGCATCGTTCCAAAGGGCGTTGTTGCTAAACAAACGATCCCTTCTCCAACACTTTTCTTTAGAGATGATCGCAGTAAAAATTACAAACTCTTCTATGCTAATTGGGAAGAATTTCTCAAGGGCTTAGCTCAAGCTTATAGTGAAACGATCAAGCATTTCTATGATCTAGGTTGTCGTTATTTACAATTAGACGATACGACCTGGGCCTTTTTGATCAGCAAGTTAAATGAAACCACGGGTGAAGAACGCGACAAATATTTAGCTTTAGCCAAAGATAGCGTCTTTGTCATCAATAAGATGCTCGAAAAAGTCCCAGCCGATATGACCGTCACGACCCACATTTGTCGGGGCAATTTCAAATCGACTTACCTATTCAGTGGTAGCTATGACGTGATCGCACCATACTTAAGTCTTTTGAACTATGATGAATTATTCTTAGAATACGATAATGAACGTTCCGGCAATTTTGATGCCTTAAAGCGGATCTGGAACGATCGAAAAGACGTTAAGATCATTTTAGGCTTAGTGACATCAAAATTCCCTGACTTAGAAGATCCAGCTAAATTAAAGGCTAGAGTAGCTGAAGCAGCCAAGCTAGTACCCTTAGAAAATCTGGGTATCTCAACTCAATGTGGTTTTGCTTCAACAGAAGAAGGCAACGAATTGACCGAAGATGAACAATGGGCCAAGGTCAAATTAGTAGTCAAAACAGGTAAAGAGATCTGGTAGTGTGTAAATAACTACTAGCAAAAACTCCCGCTCAAGGTGCATTCTTGCATCCTGAGCGGGAGTTTATTCGCTTATCAAAAAGAGCATTATTTTTGATAAACACTTTGTCCATCAACATAAGTTTCTTTGAGCCCTAAAGTTGGACTGACTACCAAGAAATCAGCGTCACGTCCATTTTGAATACTACCACAGACATCGGCGATCCCGGCACTCTTAGCTGGAAGCTCACTTGCCATTTCAAATGCTTCTGAAAGGCTACATAGCCCCCAATCAACAAGGTTTTTGACTGCGGTAAATAGCTCTAAGACACTGCCAGCTAAACTGCCACCATCTTTTAGTCGGGCCGCTCCATCTTTGACCTCGACCAAAAACTCGCCTAACATATACTCACCTTCAGGCATCCCACCGGCTTGCATACAATCAGTCACCAAAACGGTCTTTTCTTGTTTAGCCTTGAGCAACGCTGTGATCGCTCCCAGATGAACATGATGCCCGTCACAGATCAATTCAGTGTAAGCATCACTTGCAAAAGCAGCTCCGACCATTCCAGGTGCCCGATGATTTAGGCCACTCATTCCATTATACGTGTGAACAAAGATGTCAGCGCCAGCATCCACAGCTGCCATCGCTTCTTTGTAGGTCGCGTTACTATGCCCGAGACAAACCTTGACCCCACTTTTGACAGCTTGCTTGGTAAATTCGAGCGCTCCAGGACGTTCTGGGGCAAGGGCGATCTTTTTGATCATTCCTTTTGCGTAAGCTTGCAGGCGTTCGAGCTCAACAAAATCTGCATCGCGCATATACGCTGGGTTCTGTGCTCCTTTATGCTCCGTAGTAAAGTAAGGTCCCTCAAGATATATCCCTTGGATCTTGGCCCCTGATATTTCATGGGCTTTTTCACCTAGCAACTGACAAACCTGCGCTAACTTTTGTAGTGGTGCGGTCAAAGTTGTCGGCAGATAGGAAGTTACCCCACATGAAAGTAACCCCTGTGAGATCTCAGCTAAGTCTGCTGGATAGGCATCCATCACGTCATGTCCCGCAAAGCCATGGATGTGCGTATCAACTAAGCCCGGGGCAATGATCGCATCTTTTTTGTCGATGATCGTTGCAGCAGAAAGATCAGTCTCTGGTGGTAGATAACGGCCAAATTTACCATCCTTTATCTCTAAATAGCCCCCAGTTTTTACCCCACTTTTAGTTAAAAATGTCTGTGCTTTTACATAATAATGCATGTCATTTCGCCTTCTTTATTCAAATTCGTGGATCAAAACACCTTTAACAACACGATTAACGGTCCCGCTTGGTGATGGAGTATCAGGTGTATTACCGATCTTAAGTAAAGTCAATAAAGCGATTACTTGCGCCACCATGATATCAGGCAAGACCAAGTAGCCTTCTGGTAAGATCTCACTTGGTGGATAATCAAAGCGTTAGCCAGTAAATTCATGGCCACTCACTTGCCCGATGCTTACCGTCTGCAAAGCGATCTGATCGGTGTGAACTTCTTCTAACACATCAAGATCATATTTGCGGGTATACGGATCATTAGCGACAAAATCTAGCACTAAAGTCTTCGCATTGATAAAGGATTTTGGCCCATGTCTAAAGCCCATCGAAGAATCAAAGACTGTCGCGATCTGGCCATGAGTCAGTTCCAAGATCTTTAATTGCGCTTCCCGAGCTAGTCCGCTCAACGGGCCTGATCCTAGATAAACGATCCGGTCAAAATCAAGCTCGACCAAAGCTGCTAACTGAGCTTCTTGTTCGATCACATACTCGCCTAGTTTAGCCGCCGTTTTTACATATTCGATCTTTTTAGCTTGGTCAGTCTGATCAAAGAACAAGAGACCCGCTAACGTCATGCACGTAAATGATCCGGTCATCGCAAATCCTTTATCGTTAGAAAGTTCTGGCATTAAGACGACCAAGCTATTCGCATCAGCCTTTCCTGTAACTGCTAAAGCGCCCTCAGTAGCACAGGTGATCACCAAATGCTTGACCTGTTTGACGACTTTATTTGCCAGTTTCACAGTTGCCTTACTTTCAGGGCTATTCCCACTACGCGCAAAGGACACGAGTAAGGTCGGTTCATCGGCTAACAGATAGTCTTTGGGTGCTGCCACGATATCCGTAGTCCCTAGACTCACGAATTCAAAGCGGTTCGTGTCCCCCGTCCGACGCAGGTAAGGAACTAAGGTATCCCCCACATACTGTGAGGTCCCCGCTCCTGTGAAAATCACGCGGATCTTTTGGTTTTCTTTGAGCTCAAAGCTAGCCAACAAGTCAGCTAATTTAGCTTGATGCTGTTGACAGATCGCTAGGGTCTCTAACCAAAGTTTTGGTTCTTGTTGGATCTCACGGGTCGTAATAACGGCTCCTAATTTTTCTAAGGTCGCGTTACTTTTTTCAAACAATCTGATCACCTCTTAACTATTTGCATCGATCAAGCTATGGAGCGCTTCATTGACATCGGTCACGCCATTACGCGCTTCCGCAATAAGATCTGCCTTTGAACCTAACATTTCTGCGTTCAAATACCCGATCACCATTGCCATGTTCATCCCAGCATAGAGTCGGTAATTAGCGCCGGCCATGATCTGTTTGGCGATCACATTGCACGGTGTCCCGCCGTATAGATCGGCTAATACGATAAAGTCATCTAGCCCAGCAACGACTTTTTCAAATTTAGCTAAAAACTCTGGTTGTCTTTCATTGGGCAATAGCGATACTGTGTAAATATCGTCTTGTGGCCCCATGATCATTTCAACACTTTTCTTCAATTCAACACACATATCTCCGTGACTGATCAATACTAATGGTTTCATAAGTTTCATTTCCTTTCCTATGGTAAACGAACCACAATGAAGCTACTTCACCATGGTCCGTTAAAAGTCTATTTTGAAATAACACCTAAGGCTGATAACGCGATCGAAACAAAGAGTACGATAAAGATCGCTTTGGTCGAAGTCATATTCTTCTTACCTAACATCCAGTAGATCGCCAATACGATCACAGCTGGTAAAAGACGTGGTAGCAACATATCTAAGTTGTTTTGGAAATCGAGCTTAACATCCCCGATCATTGGAGCCCAAGCGAGCTTAACATTGATCATCGTTGCTACCAACGCCCCGACCATGAAGACACCAAGCTGAGTTGTAGCATCCGTCAAAGCGGTCAAGCGGTGTTGCATCGCTGTTACCAGTTCAGTTCCTTCTTTGTAGGCAAATTTTAATTGGCTCCAACGAAAGATCATTACGGCGATACTTGCACCGACCCAGATCAAGACACCTAAAGGATTTCCTTTAACTGCCATGTCAGCAGCGATTGCACCGAAAATAGCTGGGATCAAGGCCGCAAAGATCGCATCCCCGATCGCGGCGAAAGGTCCCATCAGACCAGCTTTCAACCCATTAACAGTTTCAGCTGAGTCAGTTCCTTCTTCTTCCAACGCCAAGTCGATCCCTGTAACGATCGTATTGAAAAAGTTTGACGTGTTGAAGAATTG